>Ga0105245_10000008_pt1 | contig 279925 bp, 257 predicted proteins | sample KBSM54metaG_FD_81523 | JGI IMG/M metagenome (GOLD analysis project Ga0105245, IMG submission 81523) | Miscanthus rhizosphere microbial communities from Kellogg Biological Station, Michigan, USA - KBS M5-4 metaG | ecosystem: Host-associated > Plants > Roots > Rhizosphere > Soil | place... | reverse complement strand
TAACACTTCGACGTTGACTTGAACGTGAACCTGAACGGCCGACGTTGACCTCGACATTGTCCCGACGATCGAGCGTCACGTCCGTTCTCCGAACGGATCGAGGTCTCGGAATCCGACCGGACGCTACGTCCGAGCGTCGACGGTAGCGTTCAAGTTCAAGTTCAAGTCGAGGTCAAGGTCAACGGAACGGGCGGTCGGTCGCGCGCGGGACGAGCAGCGCGGCGAGCGCGGCGGCAACCACGACCACGCCGCCGTGGACGATGCCGATGTGCGCGCCGTCCGCGATCTTGCAGTGCATGTGGAGCAACAGGCCGCCGAGACAGCCACCGGCGGCGCCGAGCGTCGCGGCGATCCACCGCGAGAACACGGGCACCGCACCGCGCAGGAAGATCGCGCCGAGGATCACCGGCACGAGCGCGGTCGCGAGCCCGAGCCACAAGCAGCCGTGGCCATGGAGCAGGCGCGGCATGCCGTAGTCGAGCGACACGCCCGGCACGCTCGGGTGGATGTTGAGGCCGAGCGCGATGAACGCGACCGACGTGATCGCCGTGATCACGAGCGCGGCGCGCCAGCGCGGCACCATCGAGCCGCGCGCGGGGACGAGCGCGAAGTACGTCGCGAGCGAGAATCCGGTGAACCAGGCGAGGCCGGCGCCGACGATCCACGCCATCGGCAGGCCGCCGAGATCCGCGCGGAGCGACAGGAACGCGAGCAGGAGGCCCGCGTAGATCAGCGATGCAGCGACGAACACCGCGAGCTGGCGGATCGGCCGGCGCGGCGCGACCGGCGCGATCGAGCCGAGCTCCGCTTCGAGCACCGCCGACAGCTCGGGGAGCTTCGGAGCTGCGCCGGTGGCGAGCGCGTCTAGAGCCCGGTCGACCTGGTCGGCGCTCATGCGGCCTCCTTGGGCTTCTTGCCGAGCAAGCGGCGCAGCGCCTCGTAGCCGCGGTGTGCGCGGACCTTCATCGCACCGACCGAGGTCCCGGCGATCTGCGCGGCCTCGGCGACGGACTTGCCCTCGAGCTTGGTCAGGACCACCGCCTCGCGCTGCTGGGTCGGCAGACCGGCAAGCGCGTCGAGCGCGGCGCGGGCGAGCTCGGGGTCGGCGCGCGGCTCGTCGGCACGATCGGCCGATTCGCCGGTGATTCCGGCGGGAACCTCGGGCAGGTCGTCGCCGCCGGTGCGGACCACGGCGCGCGCGGACTTGCGGGCCTCGTCGAGGAACGTGCGGTGCGCGATCGAATAGAACCAGGGTAGCGGGTCGGCGCCGACGACATAGGCGCCGCGGGCGCGGTGGATCTTCAAGAACGTCTGCTGGAGCAGGTCGTCGGCGACGGCGCGGCTCTTCGTCAGCTTGTTCAGGTACCCGAGCATGCGCGGTGCGACGAGCGCGTACAGCTCCCGAAACGCGCCGGCGTCACCCGCTTGGTACCGCTGCATGAGCTCCCTGGGATCGGTCATCGCGACCGTCCAGGGGTATACGACGTCCGGAGGGCTTGGTTACAGGGCCAGAACGCGTGTATAGACGCGGCCATGGGACGCCGTACGAAGTCTTCACTGAAGAGCCGCCCGAAGTTCAAGCAGAAGCGCCGCCTCAAGGACCGCAAGATGAAGGCGAAGAAGAAGGCGTGGCACAAGCGTGGCCTCGCCCGCAGCAAGGCGCGTCGCGCCAAGCGCGGCAAGCGCAAGTAGTTAGCTCGCGAGCGACCACGCGATCAGTAGCTGCCCGCCATAGTAGACCGGCAGGCCCCACGCGCGATTGACGAAGCCTTTCGCGATGAACTTGTCGCGCGCGACGGCGAGATCGCTGGCGAAGAACAGCACCGCACCGACCGCGAACAGCTCGCGACGGTGGAGGTCCATCCCGGCGACGTCGCTGCGCATCAGCGCGAGGGCCGCGACCACCATCGCGAGGATCACCGCGACGTACGCGATCACGGGGATCCGTAGCGAGCCGAGCTTGGGCCACAACCAGGCGAGCACGCCGAGCCCGACGACGATCGGCGCGAGCGCGTAGATCCCGGTCGCGTGAGGCCAGGTCCGCGGCGGCATGTACGTGCCGACCGCGACCGCGTAGGCGAGGTGGCCGAGCAAGAACGAGCCGAGCCCCGCGAGAAACCCGTGCGGCGAGAGCAGGGCGACATCGCCGATCGCGCCGAGCACGAGACCGGCGAGCACCGCCATCTCGAACTCGTGGATGTCGCCGCGGGTCGCGCCGCACACCCCGACGAGGATGAACGCGAGCGACGCGAGCGGCTTCGCGGTGAACCGCAGCCGATTCGACGCGCGGTACTCGCCGTACACGAGGACCGCACAGGCGACGGCGCACAGGATCGTGAACGCGATGATCATGGGACCTCCCAGCCGGCGAGATAACGAACGACGAGATCGAGGCGATCCTGGCCCCACACGAAATGATCTCCGACGACGAATGACGGCACGCCAAACAGGCCGGCGTCCTTCGCGGCGGTCGTTTCGCGGACGAGCGCGGCCTTGACCGCGGGCTCCGCCGTGCGCTCGACCCACTCGCCCGGTAGGCCGACACTGTCGAGGATCGCGCGCAGGGTCGCGGGATCCTCGAGATCGCGCTGCTCGGCCCACATCGCGCGGGCGAGCGCGAGCGCGAGACCCAGCCCCGGCTCGAACCCGCGGTCGGCAGCGAGGACGCACAGGCGCTGCGCCGCGATCGTGCGCTGCGGAAACTTGTTTGGCATCGCGAACGGCTCGCCCCACCAGTGCGCCCAGCGCTCCATCTCCGCGCTCGTGTAGCGGAGCTTCGCCGGCGTCATCGCGAGCAGCGGGACGTCGACCTGACCGATGTCGCGGAACAAGCCTCCGAGGAGGATCGGATGCAGCGCCGGCGTCGTGCCGGTGACCCGCGCGAGCGCCGCGAGCTGGGTCAGCGCGAAGTACGCGAACGGCGACGACACGTCGAAGTAGACGTGGAGCGCGTGTGGCGAGCGAAACGGGATGACGTCGCGGCCGAATGGCCGTGCACCACCCGGCGGCGGGCCCGAGAAATCCCAGCCGGCGAGCGCTGCCTCGACCCAGGGCAGGCGGTCCTGGCCCCAGATCAACTGACCGTTCAGGATCCAGGCGGGAGCGCCGAAGATGCCGTGCTGGATCGCCTGGTCGGTCCGCTGCCGTAGCTCCGTCTTGACCGTCTCACTTTCGGCTCCCGCGATCGCCGCGGCGATCTCCACGGGCGCAATGCCGGCGCCACGCAGCGCCGTCTCGATCACCGAATCCCGCGTGACGTCCTCGGCGCGCTGCCAGTATGCGGCATAGATCGCCGCGATCGCCGCTCCCCACCGCGGCTCTGGAAGCCCGAGCAGGACGCGGAGCGCGCGCACCGTTCTCATCGGATGTGCCGCCGGCATCTGGAACGGCACGCCGAAGATCTCGGCCCACCGCCTCATATCGCGAAGGTTGTGCGCGGCCTTGGCGGCGCCGAGCGTCGCCATCGGTCCGTCACCCGCGCCGATCCCCCGAAACACCCCACCGAGCAGCATCGGTTTCCACGCGAGCTCGACGCCAGCCGCGCGCGCAAGTCCCGGTGCCTTCTGCGACGCGAGATAGGCATACGGGCACGAGAAGTCGAACCACAGCTCGAGCACGGTGAAGATGCTATCCGACCTGTCCCACTCGTTCGATGCAAGAGGGCATTCCTCAACCCTTTCAAGCTGGCAGAAGCACGGCTAAACTGGCGGCGTTTCAAATGGCCAAGTTGGTCGACGGGTTCAAGGACGGGAAGCCCGAGCTGGGGCGACGAACCTTTCTCGTGCCCGAGAATCACTCGGAGGTGCTGGCGCTGCTCTATCACGAGCAAACCGGCATCGTCGGTGGCCTTCCCGTGGGGCCGGTGACCACGGACCCGTTCGGGGCCCATGGAATTCGCATGTATCCCGATCAGGATCCGGTCGTGCTAGAAGAGACGCGTCGCTACTTCGAGAAGCTCGCGGAGCGATTCTCGAATGATCTTCCGAAGGCGTAGTGGTGTGGCGGCAGTGGCCGCCCTGATCGCGGCATGTAGTGGTCCTCAGAAGCAGCCGGAAGGCGGCTGCACCAAGGACACGGACTGCCGGAACCCGCGCATCTGCGAAGCCAACGTTTGTACCGATCCCCATCCCCAAGGCGCGCCGTCGCGTGACGGTGGCACCGTGACCAACCCCAATCCTGTCAAAGGCTCTCCTCCGTTCGCGATGTTCGGCGGCGACGCGCGCCACACCGGCAAGCGCGGTGGGCCTGCGTCCGCGCAGGCGCCGAAGGAATTGTGGTCGACCGACGTCAAGGGCGTCGTCGCGGGGTCGCCGACGATCGGCCCCGACGGCACGATCTACGTGACGTCGCACGAGGGCTCGCTGTTCGCGATCGACACCGCCGGCAAGATCAAGTGGGCGTTCAAGACCGGCGATCGCTCGTGGTCGACGCCCGCGGTCGCGCAGGACGGCACGATCTACATCGGCTCCGACGACGATCACCTGTACGCGGTGAAGTCCGACGGTGCGCTGAAGTGGAAGCTCCGGCTCGGCGATTGCGATCCGAAGGGCTTCGGCCCGGAGTCGTCGCGCTGCGATGTCGACGGCGGGCCGACGATCGGTCCCGACGGCACGATCTACGTCGGCGGCGATGGCATCCACGCCGTGTGGGCCGACGGCACGCTGCGCTGGAAGGTCGCGACCGCCGAGCACGTCGCGTCGACGCCCGCACTCGCGCCCGACGGCACCGTCTACGCGGGCTCGCAGGACGACGCGATCTACGCGGTCGCGCCCGACGGCAGCGTGAAGTGGCAAGTCCGCACCGGCGGCGACGTCGATGCGCCACCCACGATCGGCGCCGACGGCACGATCTACGTCGGCAGCGACGACAAGAACCTCTACGCGATCACGCCGGCGGGCCAGGTCGCGTGGAAGGTCGTGACGGGCGCGGACGTGCGCGGCGGTGCGGCACTCGCCGCCGACGGCACGATCTACGTCGGCTCGCACGACGCTAACCTCTACGCCATCGCGCCGACCGGCCAGGTTCGATGGAAGCTCGCCGCGGCCGATAAACTTCAGGGCACGCCCGCAGTCGCGACCGACGGAACGATTCTCGTCGGCGCGGAAGACGAACACGTCTATGCGGTCGCTCCCGACGGCACCCTTCGCTGGACTCTCCAGTTCGATGGCGATGTCGACACCACGCCCGCGATTGCCGCCGACGGTACTCTGTACGTCGCCGGAGACGACGGGCATCTCCATGCATTCCGTTAGAAAGAACACTCATGTCTAGTTTCGATCGACAGACGATCCTCGATTGCCTGTCCAAAATTGTTACCCCCGGCATCAAGCTCACGGCGCTCGCCGACGAGCTCGGCCTGCGCAAGCACGAATACGCGGAGCTGCGCGAACAGATCCTCGATCTCGTCGAGGACGGCACGGTCGTCGTGCTCACGGGCGGCGCGTTCGCGCTCGCACCGAGCGGGCGCCCGGCCGATCCGCACGCGAAGCCTCCGCCGCCACCGCCGGCTGAAACCACCACGCGGCTGCGCACGATCAAGAAGCCGCCGCCGGCACCACCGCCGAAGAAGGCGGTGATCAAGCCGCCGCCGAAGCACAAGCCGGGGACGCCGTGGCGTCCGCCGGCGGCGATCAAGCCGGCGCCGGTGACCGAAGAATACGATCCGGAGACCGGCGAGGTTCGCGCGGTCGCCGCAGTGGCTGCCGTCGCTGCAGGGACTCCCTCGAAGGGCGTACCGGTCGCACCCGTCGTCAAGGAGACCGATCCGCGGTTCACCGGCCGGATCACCGTGCACCCGGCGGGCTACGGGTTCGTCAACACGGATGACGGCGAGACCGTGTTCGTACCGGCGAAGTATCGCAACCACTCGCTCGACGGTGATCGCGTCATCGTCGACACCTGGCCCGGCGTGCGCGGCACCGAAGGCCGCGTCAAGGAAGTGCTCGCCCGCGGGCGCGCGCGCCTGACCGGTATCCTTCGCCGCGTCGGTCGCGCGGTGTACCTCGAGCCCGACGATCCGCGGATCGCCGCGGACTACGGTCGCGTCCACCTCGACGACGCGCCGATGGGCAAGGACGGCGATGCGATCGTCGTCGAGATCACGCGCTATCCCGATGCCGCGCGCCGCGAGATGGCGGCGAAGCTGCTCAAGGTCCTCGGCGACCCCGAAGACCCGCGCACCGAGATCGAGAAGATCCTCGCGGTCTCGATGATCCCGCTCGAGTTCCCCGACGAAGCCGAGGAACAAGCGGAGCAAACGCCGTCGGAGCTCGGCCCGGCCGACTTCGCGGATCGCATCGACCTCCGCAGCCGCCGGTTCGCGACGATCGATCCCGAGACCGCGCGCGACTTCGACGACGCCTTGTGCATCGAGACCGGTCCGCACGGCGGACCGCGCGTGTGGGTCGCCGTCGCGGACGTCTCGCACTACGTGCGGTGGAACGACGCGCTCGATCGCGAAGCCGCGATCCGCGGCGTATCGGTGTACTTGCCGGATCGGGTGATCCCGATGCTGCCGCACCAGCTGTCGTCGAACATCTGCTCGCTGCTGCCGAACGTCGATCGCTGCGCGATGGTCGTCCGGCTCGACTACACCGCCGAGGGCGACATCCTCGACATCGGCTACTCCGCCGCGGTGATCCGGTCGAAGGGGCGGCTCGATTATCCGGGCGTCGCCGCTGCGCTCGAGGGCGACTTCCGCGGTCGCCGCGAGCAATACCGCGGGTGGCACGGCGAGCTCGAGCGCCTGAACGCACTCGCGAAGGTCCTGCGCGCCCGCCGGATGGCGCGCGGCTCGCTCGATCTCGAGATCGCCGAGCCGAAGGTCGTGCTCGATGCCGACGATCCGCGCCTCGTGCGCGATGTCGTGAAGGCCAAGGGCGACCCGGCGGTGAAGGGCGCGTACCAGCTCGTCGAGGAGTTCATGATCGCGGCGAACGAGGCCGTCGGCACGTTCTTCCGCAAGCGCGGCGCGACGACCGTGTGGCGCGTCCACGCGCCGCCCGATCCGGATCGCGTCGGCCAGCTCGCCGAGCTGCTCGGCGCGTACGGAATCATCGTCGATACCGACAACGCGCTGACGCCGCTCGGCATGAAGGACGTGCTCGATCAGATCACGGCGAAGCCCGGTGCGCAGGCGCTGTCGTTCCTGCTGCTCCGCACGCTCCAGCAAGCGGTGTGGGACACCGTGCCGATCGGCCACTTCGGCCTTGCGAGCGGTGACTACCTCCACTTCACGTCGCCGATCCGGCGCTATCCGGATCTCCTCGTCCACCGCCTGTTGAAGCACTACCTCCACAAGGACGGCAGTGCCTCGGGTGGTGGCTACGCGAAGAACCCGCCGGGCTCCGAGACGCTCGCGCAACTCGCAGCGGCGTCGTCGGGCCACGAGCGCCGCGCGATGGAGGCGGAGCGCGAGGCCGTAGCGATGTACCGGACGTTCCTCATGCGCGATCAGGTCGGCGAGCAGTTCCCCGGCACGGTGTCGGCGGTGACGAGCTTCGGCGCGTTCGTCGAGCTCGACGAGCCGTTCGTCGAGGGCCTCATCAAGCTCGACTCGCTCGGCGAGCACTTCGACTACGACGACGTTCACATGCGGTTGGCGGCAGCGAAGTCGGGCAGGGCGATCGAGCTCGGTGACAAGGTCACTGTCGAGATCGCGAACGTGTCGGTGATCCGCCGCCGGATCGACTTCACGCTGATCCAGGGTGCGAAGCACGAGCCTCGCCCGGCGACGCTGCAGACGAACCCGCGGACCTCGATCCAGAAGAAGAAGAAGGCCGGTCGCGAGGCCGAGCGGGCGCAGGCCCATCACGTCGATCGCGGCGGCAAGTCGCGCAGCGGCGCCGGTGGCAAGCCGAAGCTCGGCGTCTCGCACCGCGGCTTCAGCGGTGGTGGCGGCGGCGGCGGCAAGCGCAAGAAGAGGTAGTCAGCGTTTCGCGGTGCGGGCGAAGTAGCCTCGCACGTGCGACAGCTGGCGCTCGATCTTCTGCTCGCGCTGGCTCCGCACATCGCTGTCGCTGACGACGAGTGACGCCAGGCCCTTCACGTTCGCGTAGAGCCGGATGTGCAGCTTCGTCGTGTGCTCTGCCTCGCCGGGCGCGAACACGATCTCGGCCCACACGTCGGCGTGGCCGCCGTTGCCCGTATCCTCGAAGTAGATCATCCGCGCGGCGGGCTGATTCTGGAAATGCAGGTTGTCGCGGTGGCCGTTCGGGCCGACGAGCGTGACGTGCGCGTCGACGCCCTTGTGATCGTTGACGACGACCTTCGCGATGTCCGGAAAGATCTCGACCCACTTCGCGTAGTCGAGGCATGTCGCGAACGTCGTCGCCGGGTCGCCATCGACCACCGTCTCGCCTTCGGTGATCGCGGGGTCCTGGGCCTGCCAGACCTTCACGCCGGGCGCGGCGTTCGCCGTCGCTGCGAGGCCGAGAAGGACTAGCAGGCTGCGCATCCTTCTTACATAGCGCCGCGATCGCGCGTGCCCAAGTTCTGAAATGGTTGCCTAGCGCAGTGCGAGCGCTTCCAGCAACTTACGCCGCGTGATCGGTTTCGCGACGAGCGCGCGGACGCCGAGATCCTTCGCGCGTCGGCGGTGCTCGGGGTTCGCGCGCGACGTGATGATCACGATCGGTGTGGTCTTGAACCGAGCGTCGTCGCGCAGCCGCGCGATCAGGTCGAAGCCGTTGAGCTCCGGCATCTCGAGGTCGGTGACGACGAGGTCGTAGCGGAGCTGGCGCGTCATCTGGAGTGCGCGGGCGCCGTCTTCCGCGACGTCGACGATCCAACCCTCGCGGCCGAGCATCGACGTCATCGCCTCGCGGATCGCGCGCGAATCGTCGACGACGAGCGCACGGCCCGCGAGCACCATCGGCGACGACGTCGCTTCGCCGATCGCCTCGGGCGCATCGGGGTGCGCGCGGCGGACGAGCTGGGCGGGATCGAGGATCAGCTGGACCTTGCCGGAGCCGCTGATCGTCGCGGCCGCGTAGAGCGTGAGTGGCGCGAGCAAGGGGCCGAGCGGCTTGATGATGATCTCGCGCGGCCCGACGATCTTGTCGACGGTACCGACGAAGCCCTTGCCCGCGAACGTCACGACGACGCCGGGCCGGCGCTCCTGGGTGATGCCGTGACCGAGCAGCGCCTCGAGCCGCAGCACGGGCAATTGCTCGTGGCGCACGGTCGTGAACGTCGCGCCGGGCTCGACGAGCGTCGTGTCGACGACGTGGACCGCGGGAATCGCGTAGACCTGACCGCCGACCTTGAACAGCATCGCCTGGGCGAGCGAGGTCGACAGCGGCAAGCGCAGGCTGAACGTCGTGCCGCGCCCGGGGATCGAGCTAACCTTCACCTCGCCGCCGAGCCGGGCGACGGTCTGGCGCACGACATCGAGGCCGATGCCGCGGCCGGCGAGCTCGTCGGCGTCGCCGCGCACCGACACGCCGGTGCCGAGCGCGTCGAGCACGTCCGCGTCGGTCGCGATCTGGGCGCGGGCGACGGACCACCGGTTCGTCGCGATCAAGCGGTCGCGCAGTGCGGCGGTGTCGACGCCGCGACCGTCGTCGGAGAGCTCGAGCACCAGCAGATTTCCGTCCTGGCGCGCGCGGATCGTGATGCTCGCGTTCGGCGGTTTGCCGCGCTGGATCCGCTCCTCGGGAGGTTCGATGCCGTGCGCGACCGCGTTGCGCAGCAGCTGGGTGATCGGATCGACGAGCTGCTCCGCGACCGCCTTGTCGAACTCGGTATCCTCTCCGAGCGTGCGGAGCTCGACGACGAGCCCGGTCGCGCGGCGGAGCGCGCGCAGCGTTCGCGCGGCGTGGAGGAACAAGTTGCGCGCGGTGTCCATGCGGATCCGCGTGAGCCCGCGCTGGAGCTCGCCGATCGTGCGGCGCAGAGCTTCGATCTCGTCGAGCAGCGCCGCCGTGGTCTGAGAGAGCAGGGCGGCTTGGCCCGCGAGCTCGGTCTCCGCCTCGACGAGGCCGCGATTCGCAGGGCTGGTCGGGCCGATCGCATCGCGTAGATTCTGACGGGTCCGCGCGAGGTCGCGCGCGAGCGTGCGCAGCAGCTGGACCCGGCGCTCGATGCGCGTGCGATCGAACAACAGCTCGCCCGCCGAGGACATCAAGTTGTCGATCCGCTCGGGCTCGACGCGGAGCTGGCGGCCGTCGCCGCGGACACCGAGGTCGCGGGTCTCCGCGAGCACCGTCGGTGCGGTCAGCGTACCGAGCGGCGGCGTCAGCGTGCGAGGGGCCGGGACCGCGTCGGATACACCGTCGGGCTCGAGCGCACCCGCGGTGACGATCGTCGGGATGACCATCGATTCGCTGTGATGCTCGAACCGCGAGAACGACGGCCGCTCCGGCGGCGGCTCGGTGTTCGTCAGGTTGCCGATCTGCGTGCGGAGCTGCGCCGCGGTGTGCTCCGCGCCCGCCGGTTGCGCGATCAGCTGGTCGACGTAGCTGCGCAGCCCGTCGGTGACCTCGACGAGCTGATCGGCGGTCGCGGCGGTCCAGACCGCTGGATCGCGCCCGATCACCGCGAACGCGCTCTCGAGCCGATGCGCGAGATCGACCATCGCGCCGAGGCCGACCGTGCCGGCGCTGCCCTTGATCGTGTGGGTCACGCGCATCATCTCGGCGATCGCGTCGCTCGACGGTCGTGCCGAGCCACTCGACAGCACGCGCGACGTCACGACCTCGAGCGCGTCGTGCGCTTCGGAGCGAAACAGCTGGCGCAGCATCGCCAGCTCGTCATCATCGAAGTCGATATCGCTCATGACGGTTCGGCTGCGATCAGCTCGAGCGCACGCCGCGTGATCTTGACCGGGTCTAGCAACGTAAGCGGCCTTCCGCTCGCATCAACGACCGCTCCCTCGGTCTCGACCAGCGATGCGACGTGGTCGACCTGGTCTACACGCAGCGCACAGACCGTCGATTCAGCTTCCAGGACCAGGGCTCCATCGCCCTGGCGCGGTGGAGGGCCGGCCGGCAGCTCCAGGAGCGTCGCTACGTCGAGAACGGGCAGGATCGCCCCGTGCAGATTGCACAGCCCACCGAGTACGGGAGGTGCTGTCGGAACTCCTGTGACGAAGCCGAGGGTCACGACCTCGCGAACCCACCTCAGCTCGATCGCGTAACGCGCGGCACCGATCGCGAACACGATCACGTTGCGCAGTTCTCCCACACGTGAACTCTACACGTGACCGCGCCCACGTGGAGGGTGTCGAAAACGTCCGCACAGCCCAAACAAGGCTGTAGACTGCGTCCATGCGCTTAGCCTTCGTCGTGCTCGGTGTCGGCGTTTCTTTGTTCGCATGTCAAAAGCCGAGCGCGAACGGCGACGATCAAGTCGACGCGGCGACGGCAGGATCCGATTCCGGAATTCCCGCCGACTTCCAGATGCTGATCTCGCGCTCGTGGTCGATGCCGTCGGATACCGAGGGATATAAGTGCGTACGTATCCAGGTCCCGAGTGACATGTGGGTCACGGCGTTCCGCTCGCTGTCGCCGGTCGGCACGCACCACTCGGTGCTGACGGTCTCGACGAGTAGTAACCAGACCGGCGAGTACGACTGCACCGCCGGCTCGCTCGATAACCAGATGCTCTACGCCGCGGGCGTCGGCACCGACGACAACGCGTTCCCCCCGGGCGTCGCGATCCACCTCGCGGCTGGCACGTTCATCAACCTGAACCTCCACCTCTACAACACGACCGACCAGACGATCACGAACGCGACGTCGGGCGTGCTCGTGAAGACGATCGATGCCGCATCCGTCGTCCACGAGGCCGATATGCAGTTCTCGGGGACGTTCCTGATCAATATCCCGAGCGACAACCAGGTCCACACCGCAACCGGTAGCTGCAAGGTCGCGAGCGACTTCCACGTGTTCACGCTGTGGCCGCACATGCACCAGACAGCGGTCCACCAGAAGTTCACGGTGACGCCCGCGAGCGGTTCGCCGACGAGCATGCTCGACAGCGACTACAGCTTCACCGAGCAGAAGAACTACCCGATGGTCGACACCGTGCTCCACGCGGGCGACACGCTGACGACGACGTGCTCGTACCAGAACAACACGGGCTCGACGATGACGTTCGGCGAGAGCTCGAACAACGAGATGTGCTTCACGGGCATCTATCGCTACCCGGCCGGCGGCAACCTCATGGCGTGCGCCATGGGCCAGTCGATCTAGTTACGAACTAACTAGGACGCGGCCTTCGACTCGAGAACCAGCTCTGGACGAGCGCGGTGCTCGACGACTTCACGCGTGACGACGCATTCCTTGACGCCGGTCAGCGACGGGATCTCGTACATCACGTCGAGCATCACCTCTTCGAGGATCGCGCGGAGGCCGCGAGCGCCGGAGTTCCGGCGCGACGCTTCCTCGGCGATCGCGCGGAGCGCGTCGGGGCGGAAGTTGAGCTTCACGCCCTCGAGCTCGAACAGCCGGTGATACTGCTTCGCGAGCGCGTTCTTCGGCTTCCACAGCACCTCGGTCAACGCGTCGACATCGAGCGCGTCGCACGAGACGATCACGGGCAAGCGGCCCATGAACTCGGGGATCATGCCGAACTTGATCAGGTCCTCGGTACCGGCCTGGCGGCGCAGCGCGTCCTTGTCATCCTCGGCCGTCGAGACCTCGGCGCCGAAGCCGAGGCCGCGCTGACCCGTGCGGCGGCGGACGATGTCCTCGAGGCCGTTGAAGGCGCCGCAGCAGATGAACAGGATGTCCGTCGTATCGATCTGGATGAGCTCTTGCTGCGGCCGATTGCGCGCGCCGTCGGGCGTGATCGTCGCGGTCTTGCCCTCGAGGATCTTGAGCAGCGCCTGCTGGACGCCTTCGCCCGAGACATCGCGGGTGGGCGAGGGCGTGCCGCCCTTGCGCGCGATCTTGTCGATCTCGTCGATGCAGATGATGCCGCGCGCGGTCTTCTCGACATCGCCGCCGGCGGCGCGGAACAGCGCCTTGACGACGCTCTCGACGTCCTCGCCGACGTAGCCGGCCTCGGTCAACGTCGTCGCGTCCGCGATCGCGAACGGCACGTCGAGCTTCTTGGCGAGCGTCTGGGCGAGCAGGGTCTTGCCCGAGCCGGTCGGCCCGATCAGGAGGATGTTGCCCTTTTGGAGCTCGACATCGCTCTGCTTGCCGCGGAGGCCGATGCGCTTGTAGTGGTTGTAGACCGCGACCGAGAGAGCGCGCTTCGCTTCCTTCTGGCCGACGACGTAGCGGTCGAGCTCGTCGACAATCGCTCGCGGCGGCGGGTACTTCGGGCGCTCCGACGCCTCCTCTTTCGCGAGGATGTCGTTGCACAGCGTCACGCACTGGTCACAGATGAAGACGCGCGGACCCGAGATGAGCTTGCGAACCTCTCGCCGCTGCTTTCCACAGAACGAACAGTGGAACTCTTCCATCCGGTCTCAATTCTTACATGTTCCGAGGGAGGGGCAATAGCCGGAAACCAGGTTCCGACGGGCAAACGGCGGTATGCGGCCCGACGTCTTGACGCAGCATTCCATTGGCGGGGATCACTCTAGGTGAGAGATGCGCACCGTCGTGATCTGTGCCGATCCGGAGCGGGCTGCCCGTGAACCGGGGTCGGTCGTCTCACTCCTGACCGAGCTCGGTGGGAGAGTGTCGGTGGGGCGCTTCGATCTCGGGGGGCTCGACGAGGCGCAGCTGACACTCAACCCGCCGGTGTGCGTGGTGGTCGAGGCCGGCGACGAGCTCGTGCGCGCGCACAAGGCGATCCAGCGATTGCGCGATCACGGCCCGCTGGTAGAGACGCCGATCCTCGTGGCGGTCACGGTCAGCCGGTTGCCCGCGCTCGACTTCTCGATCGGCTACGACGACTTCGTGTTGATGCCGCTCGTTCCAGCGGAGCTGTACGGGCGCGTGCGCCAGCTCGATTGGCGCGCCGCGACTTTCGGGTCGGAAGAGGTGATCAAGGTCGACGACCTCGTGATCGACATCGCCGGCTACGAAGCGAAGATCGGTGGCCACCGGATCGATCTGACGCATCAAGAGTTCGAGCTGCTCCGCTACCTCGCGCAGCATCGCGGCCGCGTGTTCACGCGCCAAGCGCTGCTCGAGCGTGCGTGGGGCTATCAGTATGCGGGTGGAACTCGCACCGTCGACATCCACGTGCGACGCGTGCGGTCGAAGCTCGGCGCCGCCGGCGAGCTTATCGAAACCGTTCGCAACGTCGGTTACAAGATGCGCGGCTAGCAAACACGCCTCGCGATCCAACGTGTATCCTGGACCCGTGGGTCGCGCGTCGATCGTCGGAGCCGCCGAGACCAGCGTGGGCAAGGTCCGCGAGCACAACGAAGACGCGCATTTTATCGACCCCGATCTCGGCATCTTCGCCGTGTGCGACGGCATGGGCGGTCACGCCGCCGGCGAGGTCGCGAGCGGCATCGCGGTCAAGATCGTGCGCGAGCACTGGGCGAGCGACGAGACGCTGAAGGTGATCGACACGTGGCTCGAGCAGGGCACGATCCAGGCGCGAAAGGCGATGCTTGCCGCGGTCAACGCCGGCGTGATCGCCGCGCACGACGCGATCATGGCCGAGGCCACGCGCGATCGGACGAAGGGCGGGATGGGCACGACGATCATCGGCGCGCTCGTGATCGGCGGCGACATCGTGTTCGCGCAGTGCGGCGATTCGCGCGCGTACATGGTCCGCGACGGCATCGCGATGCAGCTGACCGAAGACCACACGCTGCTCGCGCGCCTCCTCGCCGCCGGCGTCGATGTCGACACGTCGAACGAGGGCTCGCGGTTCAAGAGCATGCTGACGAACGCGCTCGGGATCGGGCCCGAGTGCAAGGCGGCGACGTTCGTCGTGCCGCTCGCCGATGGCGATCGGTTCTTGCTCTGCAGCGACGGCATCACCGAGTACGTCAACGAGCCGGAGATCGGCGAGGTGTTGACCGAGCAACCGTCGCCCGCGCGCGCGGCGCAGAAGCTCGTCGAGCTCGCGCTCCAGCGCGGCGGCGGTGACAACGCGACCGCACTCGTCGTCCGCGTGCTCGAAGCGGGCGAGACCGCGCGGCCCGCGGAGCTGCTGCATCGCGAGAACAAGGCGATCAACGCGTGCCCGCTGTGGGCGAAGGTCACGCCGCAGGGGCGATTGCGCGCGCTGCGCATCGCGTTGCCGCGCGATCACGCGCAGGACTCCAAAGTGCCGGCGCAGACGCTCGGCGATCGCGTCGCGTGGATCATCGTCGACGGCGAGGTCGAACAAGACGGCGTGCTGCGCGGGCCGGGCTCGTTGCTGTATCCGGAAGCGCTGCTGAAGGAGGCGCAGCTTCCCGACAAGGACGGCCTCGCGATCGCGGTCAGTGATGTCCGCGCGCTGGCGCTGCGCTGCGACGACTTTCACGAGGTCTGTGAAGACGACGCCGAGCTCGGCGAGATCTTGCTCGCGGCGCTCGGCGCGGAGATCGCGACGCGGCGCTCGCGCACCCCGGTGACTGCCGCGCCACCGCGGATCGTGATCGGCGAGAACGTCGCGGGGCTCGAGAGCGCGCCGACCGATCCGAACATGCGCGCGGTGATGCCGGGCCGCAGAGCCGAGCCGTCGCATCCACCGAGCCTCGCTGCCGCGATCCCGTCGGTGCCGAAGGCCTCCGCGCCGCGCCTCGGCAAGAATCCGACGCCACCGAGCGGCAGGCCGACCGCTCCGATGGGCATGGTCGGCATCGCCACGGCCGCGACGATTCCGCCGGTCATGACGGGGCGCGAGCCGACGATCCCACCGCCGACGAGCGATCGCGCGAGCACCGTGATCGACGAGCGATCGCCGCAGGATCGCGCGAGCACCGTTCCGGACACCGATCTCGACGATGCGATTCCGGTCGCGATGCCGCGCACGGATACGAAGAACGGTCCTGCGATCGCGCCACGCGCGACGCCGCGCGGAGCCTCGCCGGGAGAACGGCTGATCGTGCCGAAGAGCGAAGCGGGACTCGCGAACGATCTCCTCGACGAAGCGTTCGACGGTCTGTCGCGCGAGTCGGTGCGGTCGACGCTCGACGGTCCCGGTGGTGCGCTGCGCCCGCCGGCCCGCCCCGCGAAGCTGCCGCTGCCCGCGCCGATCGACGAGCGCGAGGTCGTGATGGAGGCCGAAGAGCCGCCGACGATCGAGAAGGGCCCGAGCCAGATCGCGAGCATGGCGAAGCCGCGCGCGATCGGCGATCAGAGCGAACCCGAGATCTCGATCGAGCGCTTCGTCGAGCTCGAGGTCGAAGAGCCGCTGAACGAGCCGACGAGCGAACGCACGAACGAGCGGACGCCTGATGTCGGCGTCGATCTCGGAGGCGATCTGGCTCCGGATCGATCCGATCCGGAGATCATGATCCTGACGCCGGGGCGGGCGATCACGGCGGACGATGCTCAGCTGGTCGCGGGATCGATCGACGATTCTCACGAGCCTGCGAAAAAGTTGCGTTGAGCCTGAGCGCGCGTCGCTCGTCGCATTTTGCGACGTGACGCAAATTGCTACCTTATCGACGAGGATCGGGTGGATTCTCTCGTCCAATCTCGCTGCAAAACGCGCGGGACAACGGATTTGCGAGTGAGGAACGTGTGATGCATCGCGAGCGTGCATGACGCCACGCGAGCGCATTCGACATCGTCTGATCCGCAGGCGCGACCGCCTGGTTGAAAAGTTTCACGACGCACTCGAGGCGGCAGATCGCGAGCAGGACTGCAGAGAGCTCGAGGATGGAATGCTCGCGGCGGGATTATGGGAGGCGCACGTCGTCGCGCAGCTCGGACCGCGCCTTCATCGGCTGCACGAGGTGATCAGCGCACTCGATCGTCTCGAGCGTGCTCGGGTTTCGAGCGAGCTGCACTGACCTCTCACTCCCGATCCCGGCACACGGTGTGCTGTTAGACAGTGCATGTCACGGGTGCCTCGGGTGGGGGATGTCGTGGCGGGCGCATACATCCTGCGCTCGCCCTTGGGCCATGGCGGAATGGGTGTGGTGTTCGAGGCCGAGCTCGGTGGCCGGACCGTCGCGATCAAGATGGTCCACGACGCCGCGGACCTGGATGCCGCACGGCGAATCAGGACCGAGGCGATCGCGGCTCGGTTCATCTCGCACGTCAACGTCGTCGCGGTTCAGGACTACAGCGCCGAGGACGCGACGTCGCCGTTCGTCGTGATGGAGAAGATCGAGGGAGTCTCGCTCGGTGTGATGATCCGCGAGCAAGGCGCGTTCTCGCTGCGGCGCGCGGCGCGGCTCGGCGTCCAGATCCTCGCGGGCCTCGATGCGGCACACCGCGCGGGAGTCGTCCACGCCGACATCAAGAGCGACAACATCCTCGTCACCGCGCTGCCCGAGGAGACCGCGAAGATCATCGACTTCGGGCTCGCCTCGATCCACCGCGTCGATCATCCGGCGCCGAGCCCGACCTGCGACGAACGCGGCCGCCGGCTGATGTCGGGCACGCCAGAGTACATGGCACCCGAGGTGATCCGCGGCGAGGGCGCGGTCGCTGCCTCCGACCTGTACGCGGTCGGCGTGATCCTCTACGAGATGCTGACCGGCAGCACGCCGTTCAGTGGGGCGTCGCCGCGCGCGACGATCGAGCGCCACCTCGACGAACACGTGATGCCGCCATCGCTGCGCCGGCCCGATCGGATCATTCCGCGCTCGCTCGAACGGGTCGTGATGCGCGCGCTCGAGAAGGAGCCGCACGACCGGTTCGCGACCGCGGCGGCGTTCTCTCGCGCGCTCGCCGCCGCGACCCCTGCCTACGATGATCATGTCCAGCAGTGGACGGTCCCCGACGCGTTCTCCACCGAGGCACCGACCCGCGATCTACCGCGGCCCGCGCGTCTCGCCGAAGGAACGCGGCCGACCGCGCACGATCGCGTCCGCGTCCTGAGAGACAAGCTGAAGGACGCGATCGTGCGCGGAGCGACCGACGCGGTCGTCGTGACCTCGCTCGAGCTCGCGCGACTCCTCGTCGGCGAGCACCGGATCGCGAGCGCGGTCCAGGAGCTCGAGCACGTGGTCGACTCGTTCGCCGATACTACCGGACAGGTCTCGCAGGCCGCACCACCACCGTTGTGGCGCGTCCTGCTCACGCTGGCGGCGCTGTATCAGGGCCTGGGTGATCCACAGCGCGCGCGCCGGGTCGCGGCCGCAGCGCACCGCCACGCGGCGGTCCACCACTCCGAGCTCGGGTGCACCCGGGCGTCGACGCTGCTGGGGCGGCTCCAGCGCGCGCGTTGATCGCGGATGTATTGCGGTCGATTGCGTGCCACGATCTTCCTCGCGAGGGCGGCGTGACCCAGACTCCCTTTCCCCATCGGTCGCAGTTGCGAAGATCGGATCACCTCGGGTGGTTGTACTTGCTCGCGGCGGTGCCGGTGTTGTTGCAGCTCGTCGAGGCCGGCGGCTTCCCGACGACGCCGCGCGAGCTCGTCAGCGAGCTCGTGATGACCGCGTTCGTCGTCGCCGTCGTCAACGTGATCATCCGGCGCAGCAAGGCGCTCGCCGACCAGATGGCCGCCCACGTCGAGCGCACCGAACAGCTCCAGCACTCGAACCGGCTCGCGACGGTCGGCCAGCTCGCGGCCGGCGTCGCCCACGAGCTCGGCTCGCCGCTCCAGGTGATCGCGGGCCGCGCGAAGATGATCGCGACCGGCGAGACGGTCGATGGCGAGGCGCGCGAGGCGGGGAAGCTGATCCTCGAGCAATCTCGCCGGATGGCCGGCATCATCAGCGGCCTGCTCGGGTTCGCACGCCGCCAGCCGCCGCAGCGCGCGTCGACCGACCTCGAGACGATCGCCCGCGACGTCCATCGCATGCTAGAGCCGATCGCGAAGAAGAAGGCGGTCGCGTTCGAGCTCGCGGTCAGCGAGCGCCACGAGATCCGGGTCGATCCACAGCAAGTACAGCAAGCGCTGACGAACCTCGTGATGAACGCGTTGCAAGCCGTGCAGACGGGCGGCCACGTCGCGATCTCGGTCGAGTTTCACCGCCGTGCGGACGTCACGAGCCTGGCGGTGATCGACGACGGCCCGGGCATCGAGAACAAGGACCAGGGCAGGGTGTTCGAGCCGTTCTTCACGACGAAGGATGTCGGCGAGGGCACCGGGCTCGGGCTCGCGGTCGCCCATGGCCTCGTCCGTGACAACGGCGGCTGGATCACGGTCGAGAGCGAGCTCGGCCAGGGCGCGAAGTTCTCGATCAACTTCCCGTGTAGGCCATCGTGAGCGCGCGCGTCTTGTTCGTCGATGACGAGCGCGAGGTCTGCGAGTGGGCCGCGACCCAGCTGCGCCGGCGCGGCTATGTCGTGTCGTGGCGGACCGCGGCGGCCGAGGCGCTCGCAGTGCTCGAGACCGAGGACATCGAGGTCATCGTCGTCGACCTCCAGATGCCCGCGGTGAACGGGCTCGAGCTGTGCGAGCGGATCGTCGCGAACCGCAACGACGTCCCGGTGGTCGTGATCACGGCGTTCGGCAGCATGGAGACCGCGGTCGCGGCGATTCGCGCCGGCGCGTACGATTTCTTGTCGAAGCCGTTCGAGGACGAGGCGCTCGTGATCGCGATCGATCGCGCGATCCAGCACCGCCGGCTCAATCAGGAGGTCCGCCGGCTGCGGCTGCGCCATGGCGAAGAGTCCGATTTCGGTGGATTGATCGGCACGTCGGAGCCGATCCGCAAGCTGCGTGCGCTGCTCGGCCGGGTCGCCCAGTCCGATTCGAGCGTGTTGGTCACCGGCGAGAGCGGCACCGGCAAGGAGGTCGTCGCGCGCGCGATCCACGAGCGCAGCGCCCGCAAGCACGGGCCGTTCGTCGCGATCAACTGCGCCGCGATGCCCGAGTCGCTGCTCGAGGCGGAGCTGTTCGGCCACGCGAAGGGCGCGTTCACCGATGCCCGGATGGCGCGTATGGGCCTCCTGCACCAGGCGAACGGCGGCACGCTGCTCCTCGACGAGCTGGGCGACATGCCGCTCGACCTCCAGCCGAAGTTGCTGCGCGCGCTCGAGGAGCGCGAGGCGCGCCCGATCGGCGGCTCGGCCGAGATTCCGTTCGACGTCCGCGTGATCGCGACCACGAACCGCGACCTCGAGACCGCGATCGAGGAGGGCCGGTTCCGGCAGGACTTGTACTACCGCGTCAACGTGATCAACGTCGACATGCCGTCCTTGCGGATGCGGAGCGGCGACGTGCTCGCGCTCGCCCAGCACTTCATCACCGAGCTCGCGGCGAAGACCAAGACGCCGGTCGCCGGGATGTCGGCGGCCGTGGCGAAGTGTCTGGTCGCATACTCGTGGCCCGGCAACGTGCGCGAGCTGCGCAACTGCATCGAGCGCGCGGTCACGCTGACCGAGTTCGACGAGCTGAGCGTCGACGACCTGCCGGAACGGGTGCGCAGCTACCAGGCATCTCACGTCGTCGTCGTCGCCGACGATCCGAGCGAGATGGTGCCGCTCGAAGAGGTCGAGCGCCGCTACATCCTGCGCGTCCTCGAGAGCGTGCAGGGCTCCAAGACGCTAGCGGCGCGGGTGCTCGGGCTCGATCGCGCGACGCTGTATCGCAAGCTCGATCGTTACGCGAAGGCCTGATGTCGCAGTTTGCGACGCGGATCGGCCGAAACGGGCCGATTCGCGCTGGTCCTGATCGTGCAGTGAACGACCCGCATGGGTGTTGAAGTTCTGCTCGCTGACGATGACTGCGAGGTCCGCCGGATCCTCGCCGAGGCATTTCGCAAGCGTGGGGTCCAGATCACGGAAGCCAGCTCGGACGATGGCCTCCTCGACGAGCTGCGCGCGCACGCGTTCGATCTGATCGTCTCCGATGTGCGGATGCCGGGGATGACCGGCATCGCCGCGCTCCGCGTGATGGAGCGCCACGACACCCCCGTCATCTTGATCACTGCTTTCGGCGACGAGGAGACGCGGAGCGAAGCCGCGAGTCTCGGCGCGACGCTGTTCTCGAAACCGTTCGATATCGACGAGCTACTCGCCTTCGCGATGCCGCTAACCCAAGGAGCACACCATGCTGATCCGCGATCTCCTTCTCGGTAAGAAACCGCACGTCGTGGTCGCGCGACCCGACGAGCTCGTCATCACCGCCGTTCACCGGATGAACGCGAACCACATCGGTGCGCTCGTCGTGGTCGACGATAACAAGGTCGTCGGCATCATCACGGAGCGAGACCTGCTCGTGCGGGTGCTCGGCACGGGCTGCGATCCGCAGCTCACGACGATCGAGGCGGTGATGACGAGCGACGTGATCACGATCCTGCCGCAGGACACGATCGCGGTCGCGATGGCGCTGTCGACGGATCTTCGCATCCGTCACCTACCGGTCGTCGAGGGTGGCAAGCTCGTCGGCATCGTCTCGGCCGGCGATCTCACCGCGTGGTTCGTCAACGATCAGCGCCAGCTGATCGACGACCTCCACCAGTACATCAATCACTAGTCGTTGACCTGAACCTGAACCTGAACGCCGCCGTAGATCGACTCAGGTGGCTCCGCACAGCGATCGGGTCATCTGCCGGCGATCCGTTCGTCCTTTTCGCCGGACGAATTTCATGCGGTCGGACCGACCAGGCTGCGGTCGATCGTTGCGGCCGAACGAGCGGCCACCTCGTCGCAGCGCGGCGGGCGGTGGTCAAGGACCGCGTCAATGGTGGGGTTGACGTTCAGGTTCAAGTCAACGTCAACGCCGATCAGGGCCGGTTGTACTCGGTCAGGTCCATCGCGACGTCACCGAGCTCGGTGTGCGCGGTCATCTTGATCGGCACCCGGTCCGCGTCGTCGGAGATCCACACGTCGAACGTGCGCGTCGCGTTACCGGCCTCGATCTGGAGGTTCGCTTTCGCGTGGAACGCGGCGCCGTGGAGGTGGACGGTCTTGCGGTTGCCGAGGTCCGAGCCGACGGTCTCGTTGCCGACGAACGTCAGGTCGACGCGCCACAGCCGGCGGCCACCGACGACGTACACCTGTTTCGTCGTCCCCGCAGCCGCGCGCCAGCCGCGGAGCTGCGCCATCGCCGAGTGCGAGTCGTAGACAGTGACCTTGCCGAAATCGACGTGATACGCGTGCGGCTTCGGATCGTCCGGTCGCGTGTAGGTGACGTCGGCCATCGATCCGGTGAACGTCGCCTTCGCGGTCGACGTCTTGTCGTTCATCACGACGGTGGTATCGAGGAGGAGCGGGCGTCCGGTATCGGCGTCGATCGTGGTCGTTGCCTCGTCGACGATGTTCTTGACGAGCCGAGCGGCGCCGGCGGTCGCCGCGCGCGACTTGACGACGATCGCGCGACGATGATCGTACTCGCCGATCTCGCCGACGGCCAGCTGCGCTTCGCCGGCGAGCATGCCGGCGAGGTGGACGTCGAATGCCATCGACTCGCCCGGGAACAGGCCGAGATCGTGCGCCTCGACCGCGCTGCCGGCAGCCGGCGCGGCGGGTTGGGGCGGCAGCGTCATCGCCTCGGCGCCGGCACACCCGGCCAGAACGACGATCGCGAGCGCCCTCATGTCTACAAGGATGGACGAACCTAGAAAACGAGCAAGTGGTAGCCTAAGGACGTGAAGGGCGTCACGCGGTCCATCGGCATCACCCTCGGCGATCCGGCCGGAATCGGCCCGGAGATCGTGGTGGCGACGCTCGCGGCGGCGCCTCCGGCCCGGCTCGCGCGCTGCACCGTGTACGGCGATCGCGTCCCGCTCGAAGCAGCGGCTCATCGCCTCGGGCTCGCGCTGCCCGACGTGCCGATCCTCGGCTCGGGCGAAGGCGATCGCGCGGTTCCCGGCAAGCCCGACGAGGGCTGCGGTGTCGCTCAGGTCGGCTATCTCCGCGCGGCGGTCGAGGCCGCGAAGCGCGGCGAGCACGCGGCGCTCGTCACCGCACCGATCTCGAAGACGTGGGCGCGGCGCGGCGGCTTTCAGTACCTCGGCCACACCGAGATGCTCGCGGACCGGCTCGGAGCGAGCGACGTCGCGATGTTCTTCGTCGGACCTAAGCTGAAGATCGCGCTCGCGACCGTGCACAGGCCGCTGGTCGAGGTCGTGCTCGAGCTCACGACCGATCGCGTGCGCCGCGTGATCGAGCTCGTCGCCGAATCGCTGATCGGCGACTTCCGGTTGAGCGCCCCGCGGATCGGCGTTGTCGGCCTCAACCCGCACGCGGGCGAAGACGGTCTGCTCGGCGACGAGGACGCGGACATCATCGCGCCCGCGCTCGAGGAGCGGTGCGGAAGCGCGGTGCTGTCGGGGCCGCTCGTGCCCGACGCCGCGTTTCGCGACCTCTTGCACGGTCGCTACGACGCGCTCGTCGCGATGTATCACGACCAGGGGCTCATCCCGGTCAAGCTGATCGACTTCGACGAGTCGGTCAACGTCACGCTCGGGCTGCCTATCATCCGGACGTCGCCCGACCACGGCACCGCGTACGACATCGCCGGCAAGGGCATCGCCCGCCCGATCTCGATGCAGCGCGCACTCGCGCTCGCGTTCGACATGCTCGACGCGCGCTGAATCGTGAGCGCATTCGCACACCGTGCGGTGCTGGGAGCCTGCCCGATCGAGCACTACGTTGTTCGTATGACGAAGCACACCGCACATACGGAGATTTCGATCGCCGCGCCCGCCGAGCGCGTGTGGGCCGCACTCACGACGCCGGAGCTGATCAAGCAGTTCATGATGGGCGCCGACGTCCACACCGACTGGAAGGTCGGCAGCCCCCTGACGTACACGGGCGAGTACCAGGGCAAGAAGTTCGAGGAGAAGGGCACGATCAGGCGGATCGAGCCGAACAAGGTCCTCGCCGCGACGCACTTCAGCTCGATGTCGGGCAAGCCGGATGTCCCCGAGAACTACGCGCTCGTGACCTGGGAGCTCCATCCCGCGAACGGTAAGACGGTGCTCAGCGTCGATCAGGACAACATCGACTCCGTCAACGGCGTCGAGCGGTCGAAGCAGAACTGGAGCGGCGTGCTCCAATCGATCAAGAAGATCGTCGAGGCCGGCTAGTACAGCGCGCGCAGCGCTTCGGTGTCGCTGATGATCACCTTGCGGCCCTCGGTCGCGATCAGGCGGCGGCGCTTGAACTGCGAGAGCGTGAGCGACACGGTCTCGCGCGTCGATCCGATCAGGTTCGCGAGCTCCTGGTGCGTGATCTTGAGCGCGACGAGCGTGCCGCGCGCGTCGTCGACGCCGTACTCGCCGGCGAGCTTGACGAGCAGCTCGGCGAGCTTGCTCGAGACGTCGCGGAACACGAGTGCCTCGACTTTGTTCTCGAGCTCGCGGCGGCGCACGATCATCAGGCGCGTCATCGCGAGGCCGAGCTGCGGATGCGAGTGCATCAGCTCTTCGTAGTGGATCCGATCGATCTCGGAGAGCAGTGCGTTCTCGACGGCCTCGGCCATCTCGGTGCGCGGGCCGCCGTCGAGCAGGCAGCTATCGCCGAACAGCTCGCCGGGGCCGTGATACGCGAGCGTCAGCGACTTTCCGTCGCGCGTCACCTTGGAGACCTTGATCCGCCCGCCGTGGACGAGGAATAGCGAACGACCTGGATCGCCCGGGAGATAGATCACGTCGCGACGCCGCGCCTCCCGGAGCTCTACTCGCTCGGCCATCCGAGCAATCGCATCCGGACCGAGGTCGGCGAGCAGCGGAACTTTGCGCAAATACCACAGCACGCGCTTGGGGTCGGTCACGGTCGAACTGTATCAAGCCTCAACAATCGTCGGGCGTTCGTCGGGTGTCTTACGCGATTGACATAACGTAAATTCGCGTAGTTACGGACAAAACTGAGATCGTTCCTACGGTTCAGACCACGATGTCACTTGGCTCACCGGACACACCGATGCGCACGGTGACGTCTCGCCAAGCCGGATCGCGCGCCATGCGTTCCGCAAGCGGGGCCACGATCAGATCCTCGATCGTACGACGCAGCGGACGCGCGCCGAGCTTCGCATCGTGACCGAGCTCGGCGAGTCGCGAGCGTGCGCGCGGCGACAGTTCGACGCGAAGGTTGCGCGCGACGAAGCCGGGGCGAGCCCGCAGTTTCGCGAGCTCGAGGTCGACGATCGCTTCGAGTGCGGGCGGCGGGAGCGGACGGAATGCGATCACCGCGTCGAGCCGGCCGAGGAGCTCGGGCCGGAAGAAGTTCTTGATCGCGCCGGAAGGATCCGACGGTGCGTCGGGATCCGACGAGAACCCGGCGGGCTTCGGGTCGGCGGCGCCGAGGTTCGTCGTCATCACGATCAGCGACATCCGAAAATCGACGAGCCGGCCGAACGCATCGGTCAACCGGCCTTCGCCGAGCACGCCGAGCAGTAGATCGAACGCGGCATCGGCAGCCTTCTCGATCTCGTCGAACAGCACGACCGATAGCGGCTGACGCCGGATCCGATCCGCGAGCGACGTGCCGGCGGGCGAGGGCGTGATCAAGCGCGCGATCGCGGCGCCGGTCGTGATCTCGCTCATGTCGACGCGGACGAGCCGCTCGGCATCGCCGAACAGATAGCGCGCGAGCTGCTTCGCGAGCTCGGTCTTGCCGACGCCGGTCGGGCCCGCGAACAACAGCGCGCCGACGGGGCGCTGCGGATCGTCGAGGCCGGCCTTGAGGCGCGCGATCACGCGACCGGCGACTTCGCACGCGCGATCCTGGCCGATCACGCCGCGCCGCAGCTCCGTCGCGATCGCCTTCGTATCGAGCGTGCGCTCGGGCGCGAGCAGATCGACGGGCATGCCGGACCACGCCGCGAACGCGGGCGTCAGCTCGGCGAGCGACAGGTTGGTCTTCTTCGAGAGCGAGCAGTAATCGACGAACGAGATCGCCTTGCCGGGGAACGCGCTGTCGCGGCGGAACGCGGCGAGGAGCTCGACGAGCCGGCGCGCGGCATCGGCCGAGAGCGTCACCGGCGGATCGAGGCGCTGGCCGTACGGTTCGAGGAGCGCGACGACCTGCGCCGGCACGGCTTCGGGCACGCGGATCACGCGGAGCGCTTCGACGAGCGCGGGGTTGCGCTGGCGCGCGCGGACGAGCTCGGTCTCGTCGCACTCCGCGAACAGCGTGAGCTGGTTGCCGACGATCGCGGGCGATAGCAGTTCCGCGATCGACGCGCCGTCGGACATCGGCGCCATCACGTCGGCGAGGCGATCGACGTAGAGCACGTCGGCGCCACCCTCGAGCTCCTTCACGATCTGGAGGCAGCGCTGCTGCCACATGCCGAGATAGACCATGCCGGCGACGATCCGATCGGCGCTCGTCGCCCACAGCCGGCGGCGAATGCCGGATTTGCCACGGCCGTGCTCGAGCAGGCCGCGCGCGATCCGGCGCACGAGTGCGGTCTTGCCGGCGCCGCGCGGACCGACGAACAGCAGCGACGGCAGGCGCTTGTCGGCAGACTCGGGATCGAGAAGTGACGCGAGCTGGTCGTACGTCGGATCGCTGCCGACCGTCGGTGGCAACCGGTTCGCGCGCGCGACCGCGACCCAGTCTTCGCCGACCGCTTCGAGCGTCGGCGCCGGGTCGGGCTCTTCGCCGGTCTTCTTCGCGGCGTTGACCGGTGCTTCGATCGGGCTCCACTCGACGATCTTCTCCTCGATCTCGCGGCGCAGATCGTAGAGCGATGCAGCGGCGTCGCCGATCAACGCGGTGAACACGAGCGCGCGGACGGTCTCGGGGACCGCCGAGAGATCCTCGGCGACGAACGACCAATCGAACCGCGGTACGAGGACGCGATAGAGCGGTGCGCCGTCGAGCTTCGCGGCCGCGTAGCCGAGCCGGAGCGGCACCATCGCCTTCGCGATCACGTAGCCGCGCGGATCCGGCCTACCGGGATGGATCTCGACCTCGATCCGGCGGAGCTCGAGCTCCTCGGTCCACAGGTAGCGCTCGGCCTCGTCCTCCTCGACGAGATACGCGGCTTGCGGCGCGAGGCGTGCGAGCGCGGTCTCTTCGTCGGGAGCCATCGCGGCGGGCGGCGGGCCGTCGAACAGCGTGCGGAACCGGCGGAGCAACACCGCCGAGGTCAACCCGCCGTGGTGGCGCGTCACGAACACGCGGAACGAGCGCTTCGTCGTCACGACCGGCGACTCCACGCCATGTGCCACGCGCGGCGAACCGCGTGCGGGATGTCCTTGAGGTTTCCGCGATCGACCCAGCCGGTCGCGAAGTCCTCGAACTCGATATGGAACGTATCGCCGGGGCGCAGCGGCGAGCGGTAGTTGATCGTGCGAGTCACGGGCAGCAGCACGTCGGGGTTCGCGGGCATCGCGCCGCCGGCTTCGAGCACGCGCTCGAGCTCCTTGCGCGCCGCGAGGTGAGCCTTCAGCGTCGCGGCGGCACCGACCGCGCCGGAGCGCATCTCGACGCGGACGATATCGGGCTCGGCGGCCGAGGCGCGCAGCATCCACGTGCCGTGCTCCGACCCGAGCGCCTCGCGCACGAACAGGCCGCGCAGCACGAGCACGACATCGCGGAGCGTCGGCGTCAGCTCCGATAGGCCCTTCGACATCGCGCGGACCTGACCGGTGCGATCATCGACGAACGCAGCCTCGTCGAGCCACGCGGGCTGAGCGAGCGTGTGGACGACGGCGAAGATGCCGCCGGCTTCGACCGACGTGCCGACGCGCGAGATGATCGCGGTCGCGGCGTGCGCCTCGGGATCGAGCAGCGTCGGCAGCGCGCGATCGATCAGCAGCGCTTCGGCCATGCCGGCGATCAACGCCTCGCGGCTCGCCGGCGTGCGCGCGAGCTTCTTCTTCTGGCGCTTGAGCGGTCGACTCGGGCGAGCTGCTAGATCGTCATCGTCGTCTTCGTCGGTCGGTTCGTGCTCGCGCTTCGGCACGACGCCGAACAGGTGATCGAGTGCGTCGAGCCGCGCGGACAGCTCGTCGACGTAGTAGCGGAGCTCGCCGGTCGCTTCGCGCCGCGCCTGGGCGAGGACCTCGGAGTCGCGCACGCGAGCGACGGCTGCGGCTGCGCGTTCGATCGAAGGCTCGAGCGCCGAGGTCGCGAGATCGAGTGCGCCTTCGAGCGCGTAGGGGCCGGGCAGGGCGGCGCGTTCGAGCATCGGCTCGAGCGCGGCTTCGATCGTTCCGGCATTCTCCGCGAGCCGGACGATCCTCAATCGCGCGGGCGATGCGCTCGCGAGCAAGTCGGTCAACGAGCCGCCGATCTTGTCCTCGAGCCAACGCTTCACGGTGCGCGCGCCATAGCGCGGATCGAACGCATCGCTGACCGCGCGCCGGCGCACCGCGCTGCCCGCGTAGACGAACGTGTTGCGCTCGCGCAGGCCGCGGCGCGCCAGCAGCTTGCCGAGCTCCTTGTCGACGACCTTCGCGGCGACCTCGGGCGTGAGCGGCTCGAACGGCACGACCTGATCGATGCGGTTGAACAGCTCGACCGGGAAGAACTCGCGCACGGCCTTCGCGACGTCCGCGAGGATCCGATCGCGAACATCGCCGAAGCCGATCGGCTGGGCGTTTCGCGAGCCGAGGTTCGACGTCATGATCACGACCGCACTCGCGAAGCTCGCGACCTCGCCGGCGGCGTCGGTCAAGCGGCCCTCGTCGAACAGCTGGAGCAACAGGTGCAACGCACGCGGGTGCGCCTTCTCGATCTCGTCGAGCAGCACGACGCAGAACGGCTGGCTGCGCACGCGCGATGTCAGCATGCCCTCGGGGTTCCACGGATCTCCGATCAACCGCGCGACCGCATCGGGCCCCGACATCTCGCCCATGTCGACGCGCACGAGTCGGCTCTGATCGCCGTAGAGATACTCGGCGATCGCGGTCGCGAGCTCGGTCTTGCCAGTGCCGGTCGGCCCCGTGAACAACATCACCGACACCGGTCGGCCCGGATCGGCGAGCCCGGCGCGGACCTTGAGGATCACGTCGGCGGCGGCGCGGGTCGCGGCGGGCTGGCCGATCACGCGCTCGGCGAACCGGGTCTCGACGTCGGCGGCATCGAGCGGTTGATCGAGCGTGATGAGGTTCGCGGCGAGCCCTGTCGTCCGCGCGAGGTAGTCGAGCACGTGGTTCGGCGTGACCGTCTCGATCCCGCGGCCCGACGCATCGACGGCGACGCGTCGCACGATCTCGATCGCGACGCCCGGGCGCGCGCGCCACGGAAACAGTGCGGTGCCGAGCTCGAGCGCGGTGCGCGGCACGAACGGATGGAGCGCGACCTTCTTGTATTCGACCTCGAGCGCGCGGATCTCGTGGAGCATCAGGTGCGCGGTCTCGTTCGGCGATGCGGCGGGGACCGCGACGAGTGCGAGCGCTTCGGCGAGGCCCGGCGCGTCGCGCTCGAGCCGCGCGCGTTGTTCGGCCGTCAGCTCGGCGATGATCGCGAGATCGCCGCGGCGCACCGGGCCGCGGAAGAAGTCGGCGAAGCTGCGCTCGCTCTGGCGCGACTGACCGAGCCGGCCGAACAGATGCAGATCCTCGAGCCACAGGATGCCGCGGCGCTTCTTCGCGTCGTCGAGCACGGCGAGGCAGCGCTCTTCCCACTCGCCGAGGTGCGACATGCCGGCGATCAGGCGCTTGCCGGAGAGCCGCCACACGTGGAAGCACTTGTCGAGGTTCTTGTGGATCGGATAGCCGTCCTCGACGAGGCGGTCCGCGATCCACTGGTGGATCAACAGCGTCTTGCCGCTGCCCGGCGGGCCGACGACCATCGCGGAGCGCGGGCGCTTGCCACCGAGCAGATACGCGAGGCGTTCGCGATACGGCGAGCGCGGCACGCCGAGCCGGAGCTGCCCACCGCTCGCGCGGGTCGTCTCGTCGACACCGAGCGTCTGGAGGATCCGATCGGCGCGCGGGGTCGACGCACCGGCGCGCTGGTCCTTCTTGCGCGAAGGCAAGAGGTCCAAGAGCGACTGCGGCTCCGCCGAGAACGCGAGCGTGATCATCCGCTCCTTGCCGTTCGAGAGCAGCGCCTCGATCGTGTCCTCGTCGTCGATCTCGGCCCAGTGATGGCGAACCAGCGCCTGCGCGAGTTGCGGGATGTCGTCGCGGTTCGCGGTGATGAACCACTGATCGCGGCGCAGCGGGTGGTAGCAGAAGTAGTGCTGGCCGTGGTCGCTCGTCCACCGCGGCTCGACGATCAGCGGGACCTGGCCGTGGACCTTGCCGGTCTCGGCGCGGAGCTCGACCTGGATCCGCGCGAGCTCGCTGCCGAGCGGGAACTGGAAGAGCTCCTGATCGACGGGGCGCGCGCGCTTCACGGTATCGCGCAGGCGCTCGATCATGCGCTCGCGCATCCGCGATTCGCTGCCGGTGCCGGAGATGTATGCGGCGTAGCGGCCGGGCACGAGTGCGGTCCACTCGTCCTCGCCGTCGCGCTTGTCGCAGAACACGCCGACGCTGAAGTGGACCCTCACGGCGCGGTCCCCTGCGCTGCGTTGATCGCGGCGAGCGGGTTCGTGTAGCGCCACAGCAGCTCGAGGTCGTAGGCGCACTTGTGACCGGCGTGCTCGAGCGCGGTGAGGAGGCGCGCGCACGCGGCTTCCGCGAGGCGCGGTGCGAGCGCGGACCACGGCGGCTCGATCTCGTCACCGTCGACGGCGACGCGGTCCGCCGGCACGGTGACCTCGCGGAACACGTGGCCGCGCGCTGCCTTCGGCGTCGGCGGGTTCGGCAGCACCGACCACTCGAAGTCGGTGAACTCGGTCTTGGGCTCGAGCAGCTCGACCCACGCGTGACACGGCTCGCCGGCGAGACCGACGAACTTGTGGAGACCGGCCTCGAGGCCGAACAACAGATCGCTGCCGGTACCGGAGATCCGGACGAGCGCGGCATTCACGCCGACCGCCGCCATCCGCTCGTCGGCCCAGACCCGATCGTGTGGCGGACCCCAGTGATGGTTCCAGCCCGAACCCTGCTCGCCGTGGACATGCACGGTCGCGCGATAGCCGAGGTGCGCGGCGGCGTGAAGCGCGAGCCGGGTCCACGCGGTGACCGCCGCGCGTGCGTCGGGCGAGTGGACGAGCAGCGTGATGCCGGGCCGCTGCGGGCGAAGCCCGACGAGCAGCCAGAACAGATCGCGACGGAACTTGTAGCGCTGCGCGATCGCACCGTCGATCAGATCGACCGCATCGATGTCCTTCGCGAGCGCCTCGAGACACAGCTCCTCGGCGGTGCGCAGCTCGCCTTGCGCGGCTGCGGCGGTGACCCACAGCCCGGTCAGCCGCGCGTGCTCGGTGGTCAGCCGCGCTATCTCGGCGCCGGGCAGCGCGGTGCGGCCATTCTCCTGCTTGCGTGCGGCCGTCGCGATCGTTCCCTCGAGCTCGCTGATCTTGTCGCGCACCGCGACCGCGGCGCCGAGTGCGAGCTCGCGATCGGTATCGCGGCGCAATTCACCGAGCGCGAGCGCGCTGCGCACCATCCGCCGGCCGGTCGCCGCCGCGCGCCGCCACAGCTCGATCCGGACCGCGCCCTCGGATTCGCCGATCCGCGAACCGACCGGTTTCGTCAGCGCCGGCTCGTCCGGTGCGCGGACCGTCAACGTTCCACCGTGGCCATCGGCGCCGGCCTTCGCGAGCATCCGCGCGGCAGGAGCGAGCACGTGCGCGTCGAGGTAGCGGCGCAGCGCGCGCGCACCGAGCTCGGCGGAGAACCCGCCCTCGGCAAGGACCTCGCTCGCGGGCTTCGAGATATCGAGCAGCACGCCGCTCTGGGTCAGGCCGCGGCGCTCGGCGAGCCGGCCGATCGCGATCTCGGCGATCTGCGCGATCTCCGCCGGCGCGAGCGGATGGAACACGACGATCTGGTCGAGCCGGTTGACGAGCTCGGGCCGAAACGCGGAGAGCACCGCATCGCGATAGCGCCGCTCCTCGCGCTCCTCTTCGCTGATCGATGGCGCGATGCCGAGCGTGCCCTTCGCGCTGCGCGTGCCGAGGTTCGACGTGAGGACGATGATCGCGTTGTGGAAGTACGTCGTGCGGCCGCGACCGTCGGTGAGGCGCGCTTCGCCGAGCACCTGCAGCAACAGGTCGAACACCGACGGGTGCGCCTTCTCGATCTCGTCGAGCAGCACGACGCCGAACGGCTGACTGCGCACGGCCGAGGTCAGCCGGCCTTCGTCGCCCTGGCCGCCGAACAACCGCTCGGCCGCCCACGGATCGGTGTACTCGCTCATGTCGAGCCGCACCATCTTCTCGGGCGCGCCGAACAAGTATGCGGCGACGGACCGCGCGAGCTCGGTCTTGCCGGTGCCGGTCGGGCCGACGAACAGCAGGCTCGCGAGAGGTTTGTCGGCGGGCTGCAAGCGCGCCTTCGCGACCGAGATCGCATCGGCGACGCGTCGCACGGCAGCGTCCTGGCCGATCATCCGGCGGCGCAATTGCTTCGTCACGTCGTCGCGCGACAGCGCGCGGCTATCGTCGACGAGCGCGAGCGGGATGCCGGTCGCCCACGCGAACGAGCTGAACAGCTCGCTATCGCGGAGCAACTTGCCGTGACCTTCGGCATCGCGCTCGGTGTCGTGCGCGACGCGGAGCTCCTCGAGCAGGCGGATCACCTTGCCGGGGAACGCGCGGTACGGCAGGTAGCGGCGCGCGAGATCGACGGCGGTCGGCACCATGTCCTGCGCGATCTGCGGTCGGCCTTGCTGATTCGCGGCCCAGTACGCGGCCCACGCGCGGCCCGCTGCGATCGTCGTGTCGGGATCCGTCGGCGGGACGTGGACGCGGAGCATCGCGCCGATCAAGGACGCGTCGTGGCGCTCGGCGCGATCGAGTGCGACCGCGGTGAGCTCGCCGATCACGCGCACTCGATTGTCCGCGACGTGGCGGCGGAGCGCGGCGCCGAGCTCGATGCCGCCCTCGGCAGGGCGATCCGCGAACAGCGCACCGAAATCGTCGAAGTACAGGATCGCGTCGAGCGTCTCCGCGGCGGCGAGCACGGAGGCGACGCGCTCCTGCCACTCGCCGAGGCCGCTCGCGCCCGCGATCAATTCGCTCGCCGAGGTCGCCCAGATCTCGCGGCCTTCATGGGTCGCGAGCCATGCTTCGACGAGTGCGGACTTGCCCGCGGCCTCGTCGCCCACGAGCAGCACGCTGCGCCGCTTGCGCGCACCGGCGCCGGTGTTGACGAGCGCGCGCGACAATTCCGCGAGCAGCGCGTCGCGGCCGACGAGCGGATGCGGCGGCGAGGCGGCGACGAGCTTACGGCCGGCAGCGTCGAGCGTCGCGTAGGCCTGGCGCTTGCGCTCCGCCTCGGCGAGCGCCTTGCGACCCTTCGCCTGCGCGAGCGGTGTCGTCGACAGCTCGAGCTCGAGCTGCTCGAGGGTCGGTTCGGCCCAGGTCGCGAGCCGCTTCCAGCCATCGAGATCGAGCGCGAGCGCGGCGGGCAACACCGCGACCTCTTCGCGGACGCGGGTCGCGAGGTCCTGCTTGCGATCGACGTAGCAAGCGTGATCGAGGACGGGGATGAACACCCACGCGCCGCTGGCCTCGCTCGCGACGACGCCTTGGTCCACGCGCCATTCGGGCACGACGACGACCGCGATCGTGATCGCGATCTCGCGCTTCAGCCGATCGGGCATGTTGCTGCGCTCGAGCTCGACCTCGATCCGCTCGAGCCGGACGCCGGCGGGCAGCTGGAGCCTCGCGACGGTCGGCGGCTTGTGCTCGTCGGCGAGCTCCGATAGCGCGAGCTCGAGCTCGGCGCGCGTGCGATCCTCTTCGCCGTAGGTCGTGACCTGCGACGCGGTGACCGGTGCGAGCTCGTGATACTCGGACGCCATCGCGCGGCGCAGCGCGAGCGTCGCGAGCCGGAGCCGTTCGTTGCTCACGCGACCCCTGCCGGCACTGCGAGCGCGACCCCACCGGCGACGAGCACAGCCGCGCCGATGAACACGAGGTTCGGGTGGCGATCGATCGTGCTGACGTCCAAGCGCTCGACGACGAGCACCGTCGCGTTGTTGAGGAAGTGCGCGATCATTCCCGGCACGATCGAGCCCGAGCGTACCGCGAGGAGGCCGAGCGCGAGGCCGAGCGGGAACGTTCCGAGCATCTGAGCGGGCACGAGGTGATACGCCGAGAACAGCACGGCCGATCCGACGACAGCGACGACGGGCCAACGCGCCAGCGAGCGCGCGAGCACGCCGCGGAACAGCAGCTCTTCGCCGATCGCCGGGAGCAGTGCGAGCACGATCAGCGACAAGCCGAGCGGCGTTTGCTCGACGACGCGGGCAATCGGCGCGGTATCGCCCGGCGGTCGAACGTGGAGGACGAGCTGGATCTCCAGGTACCAGCACGCGAGTCCGATCAACACCGCGGCGATGAAGAACCGCGGCGCCGCGCGCCGGATGCCGAGAGAGAACCCGCCGATCCGTGCCGCTCCGCGGATCACGAATGCGACCATGACAAACCCGAACGCGGCAGCACCGAGGGCTCCGAGCAGACCGCCGGAACCGAGCTGGAGCGCGTAGATCATGAGGATCCCGCCGACGGTGATCCAGACCGCGCCGGCGATCTGTGGGGGCGCGTGATACAACTTCGTCTGCGTGCGTGGCTCGATTGGGCTCGTCATCGGCCTCGTGGTCGGGTCCGGAGGAATGTATCTCGCGCTCCGTCCACCGTGGGGCCACGGCGCCACAACTCCGCCGGATGCGGGCGTAGTAGCGGTCGTGACGCCCGATGCGGGAGTCGCAAAGCCGAAGAAGAAGGTGCGGCGTCACCATCCCACGGGCGGCGGCAACGGTGGCCCGACGACCTCCGGGGACGAGCAGGGCTGGGGCAGCGGCGACTACGTCGAGGAGACCGAGCCGCAGCTGGTCCAGCTCACCGCGGCGGATCGCGTGATGGAGTGGCGCGGCGATGACACGACGCGGCCGCCGCAGAAGATCGACATGGCGGGCGGCGCGGAAGCGCGCTCGCTCGACGACGGCGAGATTCGCTCGGCGATCGATTCGCAATCGAGCGCGGCGCAGCAGTGCGTGATGCAGGCCGCGACGAACACGAACCTCGCGGGGACGATCAGCGTGAAGCTCGTCGTCGACGGTAGCGGTCACGTGATCAAGGCGAAGGTCCAGGCGTTCCACTACATGTTCGAGCACGGCTTGCTCGCGTGCATGCAGCGCGCAGTCAAGGGCATGAAGTTCGCGTCGACCGGCGCGTCGACGCTCGTCACGATGCCGATCAACTTCAACTAGTCCGAGAGCGCGGCGTTGTAGTACGCGTCCTCGAGGCTCGAGAGGTAGATCTCGTACGTCGACAGATCGAGCTGCGGCGGCAGCTGGAGGTCGACCTTGAACGTGCCGTCGGCGCCGGTCTTCGGCGACCCGATCTGGATCGGGTGCGCGCCGTTCGCGCCGGCCGGCGACAGGAACACGTAGACGATCCGATCGGCGAGCGGCTTGCCCTCCGCGCGCGCGGCACCCTCGATGTGGATCACGTCGCCGCGATACGCGCTGGTCGAGGCCGTCGTGACCTGGAGGTGCGGCGTCGGCTTTTTCGGATCCTGGGTCACTGCGGGCAGCGTCGGATCGGGCGTGATCCGATCCGGCGTGAGCGGTGCGCCCGAGCCGCCGTTCGCCTTCGCCTGCGCGGCAGCTGCCGTCGTCGCGCCGCCATTCGCGCCGGTCGCGCCGCTCGGAGGTGCTTCGTCGAGCGGCTTCTTCTTCTCGGCGATCTGTTGATCGGACAGGCCGCGAATGTCGCCCTCGAGCTGGGTGTAGTTGTTGCGATACGCCGGCGGTTTCACGAATGGATCTTCGCTACGCGGCCGGTGCAGCGTCTTGTTGTTCGCGCCGGCGACATCCATGTGGAGTGCGGCGCCGCCGAGATCGATGCGTTGCCAGTTGCGCTCGGGGAACCAGACCTCGACGAACGCGTGCGCTTCGTTCGTGACGAGCCGGGTCGGGATGCCGAGCGCGTTCGCGGTGATCATGAACGCGAACGAGCGATGGCGGCACACGCCGGCTTTCGAATCGCACAGGTCGCGATACGTATCTCCGGTCGGGTGCGGGATATCGCCCGCCTTGAAGTCGCGGAAGTATTCGACGAGCGCGTTGAACGCGACGCCGAGCTCCATGTTCGGATCGACGCCCAGGTGCTGCATCGTGATCCGCGCATCCGCGAGCACGTTCGCCGGGATCGCGGGCTTGAGCTCGGGCGGTGCGCGACCTGCGACGTCGCGGACCTTGTAGCGGCGCGCCGGCAGCGACGGCGCGAAGTAGCCGGCGTCGCCATCGGCGTAAAACACGACGCGATAGGTGCCGGAGGCGCCGGCCTCGTCGGAGCGGACGTAAAAGTTGTCGGCGCCGTCCTTCGAAAACTTCAGGCGCACGGCCGGCTTCGCCTCGTACGACAGGATCCGCATGTCGGGCGACACCGACGGTAGCGGCACGTCCTGACCGGGCTCCAGCTTCACGAGCACGTCGCCCCAGAACCGATCGCGCGACTTCGCATCGGTCGTCCCGCCGACCGGCACCTCGGTGAGCGCGGCGCGATCGATGTGGAGCGTGAACGCCGGATCGACCGCATCGAACACGCTCATCCGCTTGAACGGCAGGACGTCGGGGTTGAACACGCTGACGTAGTGGAGCGTGCCGTCGGAGCCCGTGTTCTCGTCGGGCTTCATCGTCGTGTCGCGGTCCGCGCCGAAGTCGCGCGTGCCGAGCACCGGCTCGCTGTTCGTACCCGAATGCGCCGATGGCGCCGCCTTGTCGACCGACGGCTTCGGCAGGACCTTGTCGCCGGCGGCGAACGCGGTCGGGTTGCCGTCTTTCTTGTGGGTGCCGCCGATCGCGGGAGCCGGGCGGTCCGGGTTGAGGTCCGGAATCGGCTCGTGGAGGATCGGCTGCGAGCGCGGAGCCTGCGCGACGACCAGGCCGGCGGTGCCGAGCAAGGTGCACAGGGCGATCAGGCGCGTACGCATCCCGTGGATGATGACACGGCGGCGCCGCGCTGGTAGCGCCCCGGCCTATACTCGAGCCATGGGGCAAGCCGCGGTGCGGCCGCTCGGGGTATCGCGAGCGGGGGCGCTGCTGCGCGCCGACGAGCGCACCCTCGTCGTCACCGCGGGAGGTGTGTTCGCGCTCGCGAGCGCGGGCGCCGCGATGGCGCAAGCGGCCGCCGATGGCTTGTTCCTCGCCGAGGTCGGCCGCGATGCACTCGGGATCGCGCTCGCGCTGTCGAGCGCGTTGCTCGCGGTCGTCCTCGCGGTCGCCGGCGGGCTCGCGGATCGACTGGAGCGCCGCCGCGTGCTCGGCACGCTCGCGATGGTGTCCGCGGCGGTGCTCGCCGGGCTCGCCGCGCTCGTCGTGATCGCGCCCGTGGCGGCCGCATGGATCACCTACATCGGCGGCAAGCAGCTCGCGGCGGCGACGGACCTCGCGTTCTGGGTCGTGATCGCGGAGCGGGTCGACGCCCGGCGATCGCAGCGCTTGGTTCCGCTGCTCGCAGCGGCAGGTGGTGCGGGTGCGGCGCTAGGCGCGCTCGTCGTGATTCCCCTCGCGGCGGTCGCAGGCCCGCGCGGCGTGTTGCTCGGCGCGGCAGCGGCGCTCGTGCTCGCGGGCCTCGGCGCGGCACGGCTGCCGGCGAGCCGGCGGGTCGCGGCGGCACCCGCGAACCTGCGTGCGCTCGTCGTCCGATCGTGGACCGACGGCGCGCGCGCGGTCGGGCGCTATCCGCTCGCGCGTCACCTCGCGCTCGTCGTCGCGATCGCAGGGGGGTTCGGTTCGCTCGCGTACACGTCGCTCGGCTTCGCGATCGCCCAGCGCGGTGGTTCGGCGAGCGAGCTCGCGAGCGTGTTCGCGATCGTGCGCGGGGCCGGGCAGGCGGTGACGCTCGTGCTCCAGATCGCGGTCGCGCCCCGCTTGCTCGCACGGCTCGGGACGGGCCGCGCGTTGCTGCTCGCGCCGGTCGTCGCGATCGCGGCGGCGGGTGGGCTCGTGATCGCGCCGATCCTCGCGCTCGCGATCGCGACGCAGGTCTCCGCGCGCGTGATGGATGCAGCGATCGAGACGCCGGCCGAGAAACTCGCGCAGACGCTGCTGCCGACGCTCGTGCGCGGTCGGGTCGCCGGGTTTCTCGACGGCACCGCGAAGCGCGCGGGCGCGGTGATCGGCGGCGTGATCGCGGCCGTGCTCGCGGGCGCGCCCGTGGCGTTCTACGCGAGCGTCGCCGTCGTCGCAGTCGCGTGGGGGCTCGCGGCACGCCGGATCGCGCGCGAGCTTCCGGGCCTCGCGATCGAGCACGTCGCCGGGGAACGGCCAAGGGGTCCCGCGGATAAGACCCGGAAGATGATCGACGATGACCGCGTGCTGGAAGCGGTCGACGATCGCGCGCTGAGGACTCTGACCGACGAGCTCGCGAGCGAGCGACCGGAGCGCGCGGCCGACGTGCTCGCGCGGTTGCACGCGCAGGGCAGGGTCGACGCGCGTGGGCCGTTGGTCGCAGTTGCGGCGCGCGGCGCGACTCCAGCGGTGTGGCGCGCCCTGATCGCGGTGCTCGATCAACCGGCCGAGGCATACGGCCCAGCGCTTCTCGAAGCGGCCCAAGCGGCGACGACCCGCGCTCGTGCACTGGCGATCCGGGCCGTCGGGCTCGCGGGTGGCGTCACGGCAGATGCGCTCGCGCAATGGCGCGACAACGCCGATGCCGACGTCGCGCTGGCGGCAGAGCTCGCCGCGTCGCGGCTCGCCGGTGACGACCCGTTGCCGGTGATCGCGGATGCGATCCGCGATGGTCACGCCGCGAGCGTCGTCGACGAAGTGATCGCCGAATGCGCGCGCGTCCGCGATCCCGAGCGCACGCTCGAGGCGGCGCGCTACCTCGTGCGAGCGATCCGGCGCGGCCGCGGCGATGCCGGAGCTCGCGCGCACGGCCTCGCGATGCTCGCCGGCGTCGTCGCACGCGTAGCGTTGACGAGCGAGGTCGCCTTGCTGCGCAGCGATCTCGTCGAGCTCGCGCGCGACCGGATCGATCGCGGCGCGAGCCAGCCGGCGCCCGACACTTCGCTCGTCTCTGTCCAGCGGCCCGCCCGCGGCGATGCGGTTGCGAGCGCGAATGACGCCGCCGAGGTCGCAGCCGCGCTGCGCTTGCTCGGCGCGATCAGCGTCGATGCCGACGACGTACGCCGGCTCGCGCGTGCGCTCGGCGAGCCCGACGACGACGTCCGGATCGCCGCCGAAGATGCACTCGAGCGGCTCGGTCCCGCCGCCGCCGGCGAGCTGATCGCGACCGCCGCGTGGGGCCGGCGCCGCGCGCGCGATCGCGCAGCCGCGTTGCTCGCCGAGCTGCCGGTCACGCCGACGGCGATCGATCGCCTCGTCGACGCCGAGCTCGATGCGCTCGAACAAACCGCCGCTGCCGTCGCCGTCCTGCGCGAGCCCGGCGACGATCTGGTCGCGCACCGCCTCGACGAGCGGCTCCGCGAGATCGCCCACACCGTCCTCTTGCTCGTCGCCGCGCGCCGGCGCTCGCAGGCGATCGCGAAGGCTGCCGTCGCGTGGCGCCACGCGCGCGGTGCGCTCGAGCGCGCCCGGACGCTCGCCGTGATCGAAGCCGCATTGCCGCGCGCGCTGGTCGGTCGCCTCGTCGAAGCCGTCGACGAGCTCGCGCCCGCGGATCGCGCCGCCGCACTGATCCGCGCCGGTGTCGCGCTGCCGGCGCGCGATGCCGTGATCCGCGGCGAGCTCGCCGGTCGCGATCGGCTGTCGCGCGCGCTGATGCTGCACGTGCTCGACCGCGCTGGCCGCAGCGCGCATCGCGAAGCGATCGGTGAAGCCGCACTCGCGGAGGCACTCGTCGCCGATCCCGCAGCGCTGCTGCGACGTCTCGACGAACCCGACGAGCTAGAAGCAGAAGGAGTGACCGATATGCCCACTCGCGTCGAAACGCTGATCGTGCTCGGCAAGGTGCCAATGCTCGCCGCGCTGACGACGCGCCAGCTCGCCGACGTCGCGGAGCGTGCCCGTTGGATCACGGCGAAGTCCGGCGAGGTCGTCGTCAGCGCGGGCGACCCGCTCGACGCCCTGATCGTCGTCGATGACGGCGAGCTCGGCTTCGGCGAGCGCACGATCCGCAAGGGCGACGTCGTCGACGAGCTCGCGTGTGTGGCGCCGGCATCAGCTGCATATGATCTGTCGGTACGGCAGGCCGTGCGAATGATCCGGCTCGAACGCGTCGACTTCGAAGAGCTTGTCGACGATGTCCCCGGGTTGGCTTCCGCGGTGTGCCGAGCACTCGGCGAGCGAGCGCGACGCGCCGAAGACGCCGCGTACACATCGCCACTATCCAGTCGGCGTTAAGAGCCGAAGCCTAGTGCTTGGGCTGCTCGGGTGGCGGCGGGAACTTCTTCTCGCATGCGCGTAGATCAGCCTCGACCTTCGCCTGCGCGAAGCAACGCTGCTCGGCGTCGGACCAGCCCTGCGTCGTGCAGGCTTCGGCGGTCGCACGCACGATCCGATCGCGCGCGGCTTCGTAGCTCGCCTTGAGGGACGGATCCGGCGCACCTGCGATCAACACGTCGGCGATGTGCGTGCTCGTCCTGACACACTCGTCGGTCACCGCGATCGCCGGTGCGGCATCCGAGGGCACGGCTGTACCGGTCGCTGCAACGGCGGTATCAGGCGGCGCGTCCTGCGGCACGCGCGAAGCGGGTGCGATCGGCGCGGGGGCAGGGGGCGGCGCCGGTACGAATTCGCACCCCGCGATCACCAAGAGCGCGAGGGTCTTCATCACTGCCCCACGTACGGGCGAGCCTGGACGATCCACACATCTTCTCCTTCGAGCACCCACTCGACATCGAGCGGATGCCCCTGCGGGAACACGGGCACGAACTTCTGGACCATCGTGCACAGCTTCTTCGCGCGCTCCTCGTTGAGGATCACGCCCGCGCCGGGAGGCACCGGCAGCTCCTTGATCCCGCCGTGCTCGTCGAATCGCAGCATCACCGGGTCGTCGGTGCGCGAGATGATCTTCGTCCCGTCGTTCGTCGGGTCGAAGATGATCTGCTCGGGGACCTTCTGGCCCTCGACGACGCGCATACCGAGGCCGTACTTCGCGTTGATCGTGAAGCCGTTCTCGTCCGTCGTGTCCCACAGATTCTTCGTCACGAGCACGCCGGCCGCGGTCGCGTTGACGCCGATCTGGACGAGCACGCCGAAGTAGACCTGGTGGTGGTCGATGCCGAACGCCTCGCGCTCGTCGACCGCGCGCAGGTTCCACAGCGACGCCCAGTCTTCCTTGAGCGCCTCGCCGAGCGCCTTCTTGCCGACGACGTTCGGCTGGGTGTCGTAGAGGCCGGCGCCATTGAAGCCCGGCAAGTCCTCGCTGTTCGTCGAGCTCCGCACGAACACGCCCTTGCCGCCGAGCTTCAAGCGGACCCGCTTGTAGATCATGTCGAGCGTCGCCTGATCGATCGGCGCGTCGATGATCGCCTTGCGCAGACCCTCCAGCGCTTGCTTGCGCCACGTCGCATCGGTCTTGAACTTCGGATCCCCCAGGACCGCGTCGAGCTTCGCGTCCAGGTGGTTCTGTTTCATGTGCTGCTGGTAGTAGTAGAACGGCACGCCGAACCCCATCGGCACGCGGACACCGTCGAGGTTCGCGGTCACGATCTCGCCGAGGTTCGCGGCCTTCGTTCCGTAGATCACGACGTCCTTCGCGCGCATCCGGGTCAGCATCGCGAGCTTCTTGTTCGAGAGATCGGCCTGCGGCAGATCGACGTGCTTTGCGTTCGCGATCCGGCCCTCGAGCTCCTTCACTTCCTCGGGGGTTGCCGGGCGGAGCGTCATGCCGGTATCGGTGACCTCGTAGTAGACGACCTTGCCGTCGAGCTTGCCGTACTTCGCGAACGCCTTCTTGTCGCCGGCGTTCGGGATGCCCCACGCGCCCGCACGCAAATTCACGTGCGACAGCGGCGTCGAGAACTGGGTCGCGAGGATGCCCGCGACCGGCGTGATGTCGGGATAGCTCTCTTGCAGGAGCACGATATCGGTGCGGCCGTAGTTCAGCGACTCGTACGGCGTTCCCGGCGGCACGACGTGCAGCTTGCCGACCGTGCGCCCCTTGTTGAACGCCTGGAACTCGGCGGCCTTGTAGACCTCGTCGTTCGTGATGATCTTCAGGCCCTTCGCCTTCACTTCCTGCGCGACCTTCGCCTGCATCGGCGAGTCGGGACGGAACGGCATGTTCTTCTGCCAGAACGTCGCGTCGAGCTTCGCCTTCACGCGCATCACGTCGTCGGGGCCGATCTTGTCGCCCTCCCAGAACGAGAAGCTCCACTTGTCGATCTTCAGGTGGTGCGTGAGGTAGCAGAGGATGAACTTCGGCTTCACCCGCTCGTAGTTCTTGTTGTACTCGATGATGTTGTCGCGGGTCCAAGGCTGCTTGAGCAGCACGCCGAGGACGAAGTCCGCGTGGATGTTGAAGAGGTTGACGTCGAAGAAGTAGATGTCTCCCGTCTTGACGTCGATGATGCACTTGCCGAGCTCGTCGCTGCCGACGGTCTTCGAGTAGGCCTTCCACGTCGCCGCGTCGGGGACTTCTTTCACCCATGCGCGTTGCTCGCGCGCATGCGCGGGAAGTGCAAGCGCGGCCATCACCACCACGGCGGCCAAGAGCTTCATGCCGCCATAATACGCGTATAGTCGCGCCGTGGTCTCGGTCAGTCCCGCCACTCGCAAGGTGGCCACGCTCGCGGTGATCGTCGCGGCACTCGGCTACTTCGTCGACATCTACGATCTGATCCTGTTCGGCATGGTTCGCAAGTCGAGCCTGCTCGAGCTCGGCGTGTGCAGCGGCCTCGACGCGAAGGCGAAGGCGTGCCTCGACCTGCTCCAGGATCGCGGCATCTACCTCATCAACATGCAGATGGGCGGCATGCTCGTCGGCGGCATCTTGTGGGGCGTGCTCGGCGACAAGCGCGGTCGGCTGAGCGTGATGTTCGGATCGATCACGCTCTACTCGATCGCGAACATCGCGAACGGCATGGTCCACAGCGTCGACAGCTACGCGATCTGGCGGCTGATCGCCGGCATCGGCCTCGCCGGCGAGCTCGGCGCGGGCATCACGTTGGTCTCCGAGCTGATGGGCGCGGAACGCCGCGGTCTCGGCACGACCGTCGTCGCTGCACTCGGCGTCTCGGGCGGGCTCGCGGCCGGCCTGATCGGCGGCGCCTTCCCGGGCATCGATCATCCGTCGTGGCGCGTCGCGTACTACATCGGCGGCGGTCTCGGGATCGCGCTGCTCGTGCTGCGGATCGGCGTCGCCGAGTCCGGCATGTTCCACGCGACCGTCGCGAAGAAGGACGTCCAGCGCGGCAACTTCTTCGCGCTGTTCAGCGATGGCCGGCGGTTCCTGCGCTACATCGCGATCATCTTGGTCGGTCTGCCGATCTGGTACGTGATCGGCGTCGCGTTCACGTTCGCCGACGGCATCGGCCGCGGCCTCGGCCTCGATCCCGCGCCGAACCCGGCGACCGCGCTGTTCTTCTGCTACGGCGGGTGCACGATCGGCGGCTTCGGCTGCGGCCTGCTCAGCCAGTATCTCCGCTCGCGCAAGAAGGCGCTCGGCGTGTTCATCGGGCTGACCGCGCTCGCGCTCGCGCTCTACTTCACGGTCGGCGGCACCTCGAGCACCGTGTTCTACGCGATCTGTTTGTTCGGCGGCGCCGCGAGCGGCTATTGGACCGTGTTTATCGGTACCGCCGCCGAGCTGTTCGGCACGAATCTCCGCGCGACGGTCACGACCACGGTGCCGAACTTCGTCCGCGGCGCGGTGCCGCTGCTCACGATGTCGTTCAAGGCGCTGCAGGGCTCGATGTCGATCGTGGCCGCCGCGATTACCGTCGGCGCGGGCACGCTCGTGCTCGCGGTGTTCGGTCTGTCGACGCTGAAGGAGACCTTCGGCGTCGACCTCGACTTCCACGAATAGGGTTCCCGCGGATAAGAGCGGGAAGATGACGGTTATTTCGGCAGCGTGATGTTCGGGATCCGGCCCTTCGACAAGGACCCATCGCCGTTCGGGATGTACGTCTCGTTCGCCGCGCCGTTGCTGCCGGTGTAGCGGAACACGAGCTGGTCTCCCGACTGAAAATCCACGGCGGGCGCGGTCTCGTCGTACTCGAACGGCTGCGCGTCGAAGTTGCCGCCGCCGATCGCTTCGTAGTGCTCCATCCAGGTCGCGAGCGTCGTGTCGGCGCCACCGCGGCGATGGACGAGATCGAACTGGACGTCGACCGACGAGATCACGACCGCGTCGAGGACAAAGTGATACGTCCCGGCGGGGATGCCGGCGAGCAGCGTGAACGAAGCTTCTTGGGAACCACCGGTTCCCACGCCTGGCGCTCAATAAGGGTCCGGCTCTTCGGCGACGAGCTTCACGTGGGTCTCGTTCTGATCGGGCGCGAGCCACAGCACCGGCGGGTTCGAGTTGGCCGGTGGGCCGCACGCAGCGAATAGAAAGAGAGGGACGATCCGCTTCATTTACCGACGACGAACACCGCGATGTAGTGAGTCGCCACGGGGTTCGATTCGGACTTTAGCACCAGGCCCGCCTTCTTGGCCGCCGCGATCGCCTGCGCGCGGTGATACACACGGTTCGAGATCACGATCCGTCCCTCAGGCTTCAATGCTTTCGCGGCCTCGCGCAACCAGGCGGCAGGATCGGGAAAAAAGTGATCGACCTCGGCGAGGAGGATCGCGTCGTACGCGCCTTCCTCGAGCTCGGGGTGATCCGCACCGACGACGCGGCGTTCGACGACCTGCGAGAGCCCGGCTTTCTTCAAGCGCGCGGCGAGCAGGTCGAGCACGGTGCCATCGATATCCGTCGCGATCACGCGGCCGTTCGGTGCAACGGCGCGCGCGAGGTGCACCGTCAACAGGCCGGAGCCGGCGCCGATGTCCGCGACGCGCGAGCCCGGACCGATCGCGAGCGCTTCGACGATCTTGTCGGGCCGGCGCTCGCTGTCGAACCGCTGCTGCTCGCGCTGATCGTCGTCGGGCGCGCTACCGCTACCGCTACCGCTACCGGGCTGCGGTGGATCGGTGTCGGCCTTGTGGCCGCAGCCGCACGCCATCCCGAGCACGAACCCGAGGACGAAGAGCGAACGCATCCGTCGCTACCTTAGCCGAAAAACAAAACGGGCGCCGCCCGGAGGCAACGCCCGTGTTTGCAGAGATCGACGACTACAGCTGCTTCGGCACGCCGAAGATGCCGGAGATCGCGAGGCCGTTCGCGAACGGCGAGATGGCTCGCTCGTCGCCCTTCGCGATCGCGTACGCGACCGAGGCCAGTGCGTACTTCGCGGTGTTCGCCGCGTTGTACGTCGCGTTGGCGCCATTGGCGTCGTAGCCCGTGACCGTTCCCGTCGGCGACACGCTACCGAACCAGCCCGTCTTCAAGTGGCCTGCGGAGTAGCACCACAGGAAGTTCTGGCCGTTCGGCGTGCCATCGCCCCAGTTACCACCGGCGTGGCTGGTGCAGTCCTTCGGAGTGTCACCGCTGAACGTGATGACGGTGTCGTCCGCGAGGACCTTGTTCGTCACGTCATCGGTCGTCGACTTGAGGTCGCTCATGAACGCGTCGAAGATCGTCTTCAACTGCGCCGGCACCGTGTTGACGCGACCATCGGCGAACGCCGTGTGCGGGTCGTCGTTCATCGCGGGCATCACGATGGAGTTCGTGAGGCCCATCTTGAACGCCTTGACCGCGACGATCAGCGCGTTCGCGATCGCCTTGATGTTGTTCTGCGTGCCCGCCGTGACGCCATAGCGCGTCATGTCGGCGCTCTGGATCTGGAGCTTCGCAGCCAGGTTCGTACCGAGCAGGCCAGCCGCACCGACGGCGGTGTTGTAGCTGATCTTCTGCGTCGACCGCGCCGAGGCACGGTTCAGCTGGGCGAACGCGGAGTACTGCACCGCGTACGTGGTCGCGTCCTGGGACTTCGAGAGCAAGCCACCGGCGCGCGACGCCGCCGAGTTGAACAGGTTCACGATCTGGGTCGCATCACCGACGGCGGTCGCTTGCGCGCCACCCGGAGCGGTACCGATCGTGAGGCCGTTGATCGCGACGACCGGAACAACCGCAGCGGTGCTCGCCTGCAACGCCGTCGCGAACGCGAAGATGTTGTTGTTGTTGAGCTGAGCGATCGTGGTCTGCGGATCGTTGGTGTGTGCCTGCGACTGGCCACAGACGAAGCCGGTCATCTGCTGTGCAGGCGCCAGCGTCGCGAACGGCGTGTCGGGGCCGACGAAGTACGGCCGGTCCGTACCCGCCATCATCGAGCCCATGCCGGGCTTGTGATAGCTGAGGTTCGGGTTGTTCGCCGACGCGATCGCCGGCACCGGGAAGAGGAGGGTGAACCACGACGCGCCACCGTTGCCGGGGACGACGTGGACCGAGCGAGTGCTCGGGTTCTCCGCCGCTTGGAACGCCGTCTCTTTACCGGCGGTCTTCTCGAGGATCTCGATGATCTTGCCACGAGACACACCGAGAGCAGCACCCGCGGCTACGGTCCATTTGATGAGCGCGCGACGGGTGACATCGCGCTCTTCATCACGCTTAGCAAATGGGGATTTCGCCATGTTGGGTCTCCTCTACTCGCAGGTGTAGGCGGCGGCCAGGATGGCGGCGACGGCGAGCTTTTGGCCCGTCGGCACATCCGAAGCACTGGTTACGGTTAGGTTGCAGAACTGCACGTGCTCGGCGGTCGCCGGCACACCCGTGAGACAGGTGATGCCTTCCGGCTGGCAGGCGTTCGACGAATCGAACAGCTTCACACCCGGGCAGCGCGCGATCGTGCCGGCCGTGAAGGCCGCGATCACTTCAGGCGCACCGGCCGCGAAGATGTCGAACTCGCGCGACGCACCGGAGGTCGTGAGTGCCACGTTCTCGCGGATGCGGTTCGGGTAGTTCGCTGCACCGAGCGCGTTCGCGCCGTTGGTGTAGAGGTCACCGGCGGAGACCGCCGCCGTGTTCGCGGCGTTGATGCCGACGCCCGTGAGGACGTTGCCGAGCGTCGCGTACTTGACCTTCGGGCACGAGTGCATGTGCGAGGTGAACGACGGCGGACCTTCCTTGGTCAACCGATCGAGGAGCTCCCACGGGGAGATCGAGTCACCGGGGTGATCGAACGTGTTGTTCTCTCCACCCTGGGTCGAGCCGGGCGGCAACGGGTCAGAGGAAGGAATATCGTCCGTACAGGCCGAGGCCAGGACCGACGAGGCCAGGATCGCGAGGGGATATGCGAAGCGCTTCATGGTGCTGTCCTCCTTTCTAGAACTTCACGAAGTCATCGCTCGTGTAGACGGCGAGGACGAGGTCTTTGAGGGTCCAGCCCGACGCATGGAACGCCGCGATCTGGTCTTTGATCGTATCCGACGGAACGACCTGGAGAGTGTCGACGATATCGGTCTTGCCGAGCGCCCAGTTCCAGATGCGAGCGACGCCGCAAGCTTCGACCTGCGGATCGTTCTTCATCGCCTGGCCGAGCGCCGGGATGTCCGCAACCGGAACCTGATAACGCCACGCGGTGGTCTCGCCGGCGGGGACGTAATCGGTCATCTTCGCGAGCGGCGCGCCGTCGAGCGGCGTCGTCACGGAGATGGTCGTCTGGTACATGCCGTTCGCGTCGTAGTACGCGAACAGCGGAGCGATGTGGTTGATCGACGTGTGGCAGTTCGCGCAGATCGAACCCGACACGTCGTGGAAGTCGACGCGACCGCCGTTGTCCTTGCCCGCGATCGACGCGAACGGCCAGACGCCGGTGTAGGGCGAGCCGCCGCCGACATCGACCGGCGTCGTCGAAACTTCAGCCGGGAACGCCGTGCAGACGAACGTCTCTTGCACCCAGCGAGTGCGGCGGAACGCGAAGTTCGAGTTGAACTGCGTCATCACGCCGGGGTTCGTGAGCACGCCGGCCTTGGGGCCACCGTTCGCACATTCCGCAGCGGTGAACGTCGTGCCGTCGAACGTCGGGCAGTTGCCCGAGCTCGCGGTGAACAGGTCCATGTAGGAGCCGTTGTTCACCGTCAACATCGCGGCGAACGCGGGAGCCGTGTCGAGGAGCGCGGAGTCACCCTGCTTGAAGGTGTCCTTCCAGAACGAGAAGATCTGAGTCTTGAACTCAGGCGTCTCGAGCATCGCCTTGACGAGACCGTTGTAGACGGTCTTGCGCGCGGTATCGTCCGCGGCGGTGGCGATCGAGTTGATGTCCGCCATCGTCGGCAGCTTGCCGGTCAGGCGAAGCGACGCGATCTTCAGCGCGGCGTTGTAGTCGACCGTGCGGCCATTGAACTGCTGGTCCCACTGGTCACCGGCCGACGCGCAGTCGGCAGGGCAAGACGCTTCCGTCTCACCAGTGTCACAGACCGCGTTTCCGCAAGTATCAGAGGTACCGCCACCTCCGTTACCTCCATCACCGGTGCTGCATGCGGGAGCCGCAAGCGCGGCAGCGAAAAGTAGTACTGAGATCCTCTGCATGGGGCTCCTTTAGTTTCCGGTCGTCTCAACCGAGATCCAGGCGTTGAGCTGGGATTGGAAGGTCGCAATCGTCGGTGTCGACGCAGTGCTGAGCTTGAAGGGGTGGGCGGTGTCGGTGCTGCCCGGTTGCGGCGCGAGCAGCACGCCGCTCGCGGCCACGGTCTGGAAGTTCACGTGCGAGCGAACCTGGAGGCACGTGTTGTTGTCGGTGGTCGACCCGAGGCCCGAGAGGTCCATCGCGTTCTTCGCGCCCTGGTTCGAACCGGCGTGGCACATCGTCGCGCACGGCTGGAGGTTCGGCTTGGCGTTCGCGAGGAACGAGGCGAAGCCCATCGTGCCGCAGCCCGTGGGTGCCGGCGGCGGCGTCGCATCGGGATGGTAGGCCTCGAGGACCTTGAACGTGATCGAGAGCTTGTTCGACGGCGCGAAGCCGATGAACGCGGCGGCGCCCGCGCCGATGTGATCGCAGCTCGGACCCGGGCACACGGCCGGCGCGGTCGTCATCGCGAGGTTCATCTTCACGGCGAAGAAGCGATCGATCGAGTCGGGGATCGGGTCACCCTTGTCGGGCCACGACACGAACAGCGGGTGCTCGAGATAGACGCCGTCGGTCGACGCCTTCAGGTAGAGGTCGGAGACATAGAGGTCGCTCGACAGCGACTGCGCGACGAAGTCGATCTCCGCGCCGACGAGGCCGAGCTTGTCGAGACCGACCTTGTTCACGGGGCAGCAGTGCGTCGGGTCACCCGTGGTGCAGCCGGCAACGTCGCCAGCGACGCCACCGGTACAGAGCTGCGGGATGATTTCGTCGGTCGTGATCTCGACCGTGGTCGACGTGCTTCCCGCCGCATCCTTTTCGGCCTGGATCCAGCCGAGGATGCCCGCGGTCTGGGTCGCGTCGAGCGCCGGACCCTCGTGCGCGCCCTTGGTGAGCACGCGGCTCGACTCGGGAGCGTCGAGGTTCACGACGTTCGGATCAAATCCGAGGAGCGTCTGCCGCATGCCATCGACCGTGGTCGCCTTGAGGAATGCGGTCGCCGGATCCGTACCCGCGTGGCACGCGGAGCACTGGTTGTTGAACGTCGGGTAGGCGTCGGTCTTGAACTTGTTGGCGGCGACTTGTTGCTCCGGGGTGAGGTTTCCACTCCCACCATTGTCCGGGCCGCTGATGAGGCCGGTACAGCCAGCCAGGATGAGGGCGGTGAGGCCCGCCGACAGGCGGACCATGTCCAGGTGCCGCATGAGCGTGTCCAGCATGGCGCGACGCGACTTCAGCGTGCGCATGTTGGCATTCATAGGCGTGAGACCACCGAGCATCGGTCCCAGCTTAGAGCAACGGGTGTGCCGCGAGGGATCGTCGTAGTCAGATCAGGCAAGTTGCTGAAAGAGCTAGAAAGGCCTTCATGTGTACCCACATTGCGCATGAGGGGGTGCACCCCAAGTGAGGTCAGTCGTCCCCGTCATGTAACGCCCCGAAAACACGAGTCCAAGTTGTGCAGCATCCAATAGTTGGATCGCCCACATTTCGATCAGCTCCGGCAGCTGGGTTGGCTAGGTCTGGCGACCCGCGTGCCACTGACATTAGAGAAATTGCTTGGAGCTCAAACTAATCGAGCGGGCGGTCGGTATGGACGACCACGGGCGACTTGCCGAGCAGCGCTCGCAGCTGCGACGCGGTCTGGGATGACCCGTCGTGACTCCAACCGGGAGGCGCAAAAATGTAGCCGAGCTTCGCGCGAAGGGTGGGGGCGCGGACAACATCCCGGGCCATCGCGACCACGTCGTGAAACCCGACCTTGCCGAGATGGAACGTGTGGACGTTCTTGGTCAGGCCATACACCACGCGCGCTTCTTCACGCTCGAACGTCCCGAACAGGCGGTCCCAGATGATGAAGATGCCCGCGTGATTGCGATCGAGGTACTCGACGTTCGCGCCGTGATGCACGCGGTGATGAGACGGGGTGTTCATGATCCACTCGAACGGGCCGAGCCGGTCGATCGTCTCGGTGTGGATCCAGAACTGATAGATCAGCGACCACGCCTGTGCGGTCAGGATCATCACCGGCGGATAGCCGATCACGGCGAGCGGCACCCAGAACAGCGGCCCCGTGAACGGCGTCAACAGCGGCTGGCGCAGCGCCGTCGATAGATTGAAGCGCTCGCTCGAGTGGTGGACGACGTGCGCGGCCCACAGGAACCGGACCTCGTGGTGCAGGCGATGAAACCAGTAGTAGCAGTTGTCCTCGAGGAACAAGAGCAGCAGCCACGACCACAGCTGATCCGCCTGGCCGAGGCTCGCGAGGCGATGCTCGTAGACCACCGCGAACAGCGGGATCGAAGCGAGCTTCGTCACGCCGTTGATCCCGACGTTGAAGATGCCCATCAACAGGCTCGTGCGCGTGTCGGCGAGCTCGTAGCCGAGCACCTTCGGAGAGAGATGCTTGCGCGTGTAAACGATCTCCAACGCCATCAAGACGATGAAGGCCGGAATCGAGTACAGAACGAGGTTCGACACCCAGCTCCCCTTTCCTTACGGTAGCACGCTGGGTGAGAGTACCCGCCATGCCTCAACATGGCGGCGACCTGATCGCAGACGTCCTCGCGCGACACGGCGTCACGCACTTGTTCACGCTGTGCGGAGGGCACATCTCGCCGATCCTGACCGGCTGCGACGCGAAAGGGATCCGGGTCGTCGACGTCCGCGATGAAGGCAACGCGGTGTTCGCGGCCGATGCCGTCGCCCGGATGACGGGAATTCCCGGAGTCGCGGCGGTGACCGCGGGGCCGGGCGTCGCGAATACGATCACCGCGATCAAGAACGCGCAGATGGCGCAGACCCCGCTGATCCTGTTCGGCGGCGCGACCGCGACGTTGCTCAAGGGCCGCGGCGCTCTCCAAGACATCGATCAGATGGCCATGATGAAGCCGCTCGTGAAGTGGGCGGTCAGCGTGCGGACCGTGCCGGCGCTCGCGCCAACGGTCGAGCGCGCGCTCGCGGTCGCGACCGAAGGTGTGCCGGGACCGGTGTTCGTCGAGGTTCCCGTCGACGTGCTGTACCCCGAGGCGATCGTCCGCATGTGGTACGAGAAGGAAGCGGGGCTCGGCAAGGCGAAGGGCATCGGCGCGAAGGCGCTCGAGCTCTACATCAAGGGCCACCTCTATCGACAGTTCCACGCGCCGACGCTCCCGGAGATCTCGCTCCCGAAGATGCCGGCGCTGCGCGGCGATCACTCGCTCGACAAGGCCGCGGCGGCGCTGCGCGGCGCGAAGCAGCCGGTGATCGTGATCGGCAGCCAGGCGCTCGTCGGCGTGAAGGATCCCGGGCGACTCGCCCGCGCGATCGGCTCGCTCGGTGCGCCGGTCTATCTCGGCGGCACCGCGCGCGGTCTGCTCGGCCGCACCCACGACCTCCAGCTCCGCCACAACCGCGGCGCCGCACTGAAGGAAGCCGACGTCGTGATCGTGTGCGGCTTCCCGTTCGACTTCCGGATGGGCTACGGCCGCGGCATCAACAAGAACGCGACGCTGATCAGCGCGAACCTGTCGTCGCACGAGCTTCGCAAGAACCGCCGGCCCGATATCGCGATCGAGATGCACGCGGGCGAGTTTCTCGTCGCACTCGCAGAGCGCGCGGGAGCGGGAGTCGGCGGCGACTACAAGGCGTGGTTCGAGACCCTGCACGCGCGCGAGGCGAAGCGCGATGCCGAGATCAAACAGAAGGCCGCGCCGCAGGGCGAGCTCGTCGATCCGCTCCACTTCTTCCTGCGGCTCGAAGAAGCGATGGCGGACGATGCAGTACTCGTCGTCGACGGCGGCGACTTCGTCGCGACCGCGAGCTACATCGTGCGGCCGCGCGCGCCGTTGTCGTGGCTCGATCCGGGTGTGTTCGGCACGCTCGGGGTTGGCGGCGGATTCGCGCTCGGTGCCGCCCTCGTGAAGCCCGGCCGCGAGGTCTGGTTGATCTGGGGCGATGGCTCGTCGGCGTACACGCTCGCCGAGTTCGATACGTACGTTCGCCACGGCCTCGCGCCGATCGCGCTGATCGGCAACGACGCGTCGTGGATGCAGATCGCGCGCGAGCAGGTCGAGGTACTCGGCACCTCGCTCGGCACCGATCTGCGCCGGACCGACTATCACAAGGTCGCCGAGGGCTACGGCGGCGTCGGCCTCGTGCTGACCGATCCGGCGCGCGTCGATGCGACGCTCGCGGAGGCGAAGGCGATCGCGAAGAGCGGCCGCCCGGTGTGCATCAACGTCCACCTCCGCAAGACCGACTTCCGCAAGGGCTCGATCTCGATCTGATGAAGGTGCTCGCGCTCGTGGTCCTGATCTCGTGCGCGCCGCCGCTGCCGGTCGCGACAGAGGCAGATGCGCAGCGCAGTCACGTCGAGCTCGCGCAGCTCGAAGCGGGCCGCGCGCTCCTGATCAAGAAGTGCAGCGGCTGCCACGACACGCCGAGCCCGGGGCAACGCTCCCCGAGCGACTGGCCTCACCAGGTCGGCGCGATGCAGCAACGCGCGGGAATCGATGCTTCGCAGCGCGCGCTGATCGAGCAGTTCCTCGTGGTGATGGCCGCGAAGTGATATGCCGTAGCCGTGAGGCTGTGGTTCGCGTTGATTCTCGCGGCGTGCGGTAGCTCCACGCCGCCGCCGCCGCCGGCGCCGCTGCCCACCGGACCGATCGCGAGCAACGTGCTGCGCGCCGACTACGCGGGCTCGCCGGCGTGCGCCGACTGTCACGCGGAGCTCTACAAGACGTGGGCCGCGTCGCCGATGCGCAACATGACGCGCGATGCGAAGACCGCGACGATCCGTGCGCCGTTCGCTGGCGCCGTGCTGCACGTCGGCGACGACACCTGCACGATGACGATGGACGGCGCGACGCGCGTGATGACCGTGAAGTCGCCGAAGGGCGACCACACGTTCCGCGTGACGAAGGTGGTCGGCGGACGCTATCGCGAGGATTTCGTCGGCGTCGAAGGCAGCGATCCAACCGAGCGCGTGCTGCCCGCGACCTACGTGTTCTCGACGAAGACCTGGCGCTACAAGGGCTACTCCGTGATGGTGAAGGAGCGGCCGCGGATGTCGTGGCAGGGCATCTGGTCGCAGGAGTGCATCGGTTGTCACAACACGCTGCCCGCGGCGACGATGCTGTACGACGAGCTCTATGGGCCCGCGCTGCCGTCGTATCAAGGCAAGATCGCGGATCGTCTGTTGCCCACGAACAAGACGTGGCCTGCGACGACGCGCGATCCGGTCGGGCTCGACAAAGCGCTCGATGCGGAGATCGCATTTCTCGGCGCACCCGCGGTGCAGGGCGATGTCCGCGTGAAGCTGCCAGCCGCCGCAGCCGCGATGGAGCAGAAGCTCGACGGCGATCACCTCGTCGAGCTCGGCATCGGCTGCGAGGCCTGCCACAACGGCTCGAAGGTCCACGTCGCGGATCCCGCGGAGAAGCCCACGTTCGAGCAGCTGTCGCCGCTGTTCTCGGTGTCGCCGCCGAAGGGCGAGACGGGAACTCCAGCGCAGTGGATCAATCACACGTGCGCGAAGTGCCACACGGTGCTGTTCTCGCGCTACCCGTTCACGTGGGAGGGCGGGCTGCGCAAGAAGAATCCGGGCGGCAGCTCGATCAGCTCCGGCGAGGGCCGCGACTACCAGCTCGGCGGCTGCGCGTCGAAGATGGCGTGCACGACGTGCCACGATCCGCACACCGCCGATCCTCCGGCGAAGCTCGCCGCGCTCGCGACCCGGGCCGGCGATCATCTGTGCACGGCGTCGTGTCATCCGGCGTACGCGAGTGCGGATGCCGCCGCGAAGCACACCCATCATCAGAGCGTCGGCTGCATCGCGTGCCACATGGCGAAGAAGAACATGGGGCTCGACTACGTCCTGAATCGCTACCACCGGATCGGCTCGCCGACGGATCCGCGCCGGGTCGAGCAAGATCGTCCGCTCGAGTGCGCGCTGTGCCACGCCGACAAGTCCGTCGACGCGCTCGTGACGACGATGGAGAGCTGGTACGGCAAGAAGTTCGATCGCGCGAAGCTGCAAGCGCTGTACGGCGCCGACCTCACGGTCAACGTCATGCGCGCGACGCTCGCGATGGGCAAGCCGCACGAGCAGGCGGTAGCGATCGCGACCTTCGGCGAGGCAAAGACGAAGGATGCGGTCGCCGCGATCGTCCCGGCGCTCGCGCACGAGTATCCGCTCGTGCGTTACTTCGCTCAGCGGGCGCTCCAGAACATCACGGGCGATCCCGTGGCGATCGACGTCGGCGCACCGGCGGCGCAGGTCACGGCCGCTGCGAATGCCTGGCTCGCGAACCACCCCTAGTACCGTGCGACAGGTGTTCGGTTTTGGGATCGCGGATCCCAGCATCGAACGCGACCCCGATTCGACCGCCGCGATTTCGCCTAGTTGAGGTGGCACGCGCGCTGCTGTGCGATGACCCATGCGTTCGGTCTGGTTCGATGTTCGCTACGCGCTTCGCACGATGGCCAAGTCGCCGGGCCTGTTCTCGGTGCTGGTCATCACGCTCGCCCTCGGCATCGGCGCGTCGACGACGATCTTTTCGGTCGTGAATTCGGTGGTGCTGCGTCCACTGCCGTACCAGCAGCCGGATCGTCTGGTACGCGTGTACACCGAGTTCCTCGGCTCGATGGATCTCCATCGGTTCTGGCTGTCGGCACCCGAGCTCGACGATCTCCAGAAGCAATGCCGATCGTGCGAAGCCGTCGGTGGTTGGGCGCGCGGTTCGGCGTCGCTGTCGGGCGGCGATCGGCCCGTCCGGATCGACGCGGCGTACGCGACGCATCAACTCCTCCCGCTGCTCGGCGTGAAGCCGATCCTCGGCCGGTGGTTCGACGAGAAAGAGGATCAGCCGGGCGATCCGACCGTCGTCGTGCTCGGCTACGACGTCTGGCGCCAGGCGTTCGCGGGCGACCCGACGGTGATCGGTCGCAAGATTCACCTCGACGCGATGCCGGTCACCGTGATCGGCGTGATGCCGAAGGGCTTCGACTTTCTCGATCGCGAGCAAGCGTGGGTGCCTGCCGGTTTCAAGTACCTCGAGGCGCGGCGCAGCAGTCACTTCGTCAACACGATCGTCCGGCTCAAGGAGGGCGCGACGATCGCGCAGTTCCGCGACGAGCTCGCGTCGCTCACCGCCGAATGGGGCAAGCTCGACGGACCGAAGCTGCACCGGGTGAACCCGCGCCACCCGATGATCGCGATCCCGTTCCAGGCCGATCTGGTCGGCTCGCTCGCGACGACGCTGTGGCTGCTCCAGGGCGCGGTGCTGTTCGTGCTGCTGATCGCGATCGTCAACGTCGCGAACCTCTTGCTCGCGCGCGCCGAGACCCGGACCCGCGAGGTCGCGGTTCGTCACGCACTCGGTGCGAATCATCGCCGGCTCGTTCGCCAGTTCCTGACCGAGAGCCTGCTGCTCGGCCTGATCGGTGGCGCGCTCGGCATCCTCGTCGCCGCGTGGGCGGTCGATGGCGTGACCGCGCTGATGCCGAAGTCCGCGCCGCGCGCCGACGAGATCCGGCTCGACAGCATGGCGGTGGTGTTCGCGGTGGCCTGCGCCGTCGCCGCTGCGCTGCTGTTCGGGCTCGCGCCGATCGTCCACGCGCGCCGGCTCGATCTGTATTCGGCGCTGAAGGACGGCGCTGGCCGAACGACGAGCAGCAAGGCTCGGTTGCGTTTGCGCCGCGCGCTCGTGATCGCGGAGATCGCACTCGCGGTGGTGCTGGTGATCGGCTGCTCGGTGATGGTGCGCAGCCTGATCCGGTTGCAGCGCGTCGATGTCGGCTTCGATCCGAGCAACACGCTCGTGTTCGGCGTCGAGCTCCCGCAGAAGGCGTACCAGGGCACGACCGGCGACGTGTTCTGGACCCGGCTCGAGCAACGGATGAAGGCACTGCCCGGCGTCGCGAGCGTCGCGATGCTCGACGCCCCGTTGCCGCTGCGGCCGCTCAACGCGAACGACTTCACGTTCCCCGACAAGCCGATGAACATGCTGGTCCCGTCGAACGTCGACTACAACCAGCTGATCAACGGCGATGGCTTCGCCGCGCTCGGTGCGCGGATCGTCAAGGGCCGTGGAATCACGGCGGCCGACACGCTCGATGCGCCGCCGGTGATCGTCGTCAACGAGGCGTTCGCGAAGCGGTTCTTCCCAATGGAGGATCCGATCGGCCAGCGGATCTTCGCGCAGTACGTCGTCGATCCGAAGAAGTCGACGCCATCGGTCGTCGTCGGCGTCGTCGCCGACATCAAGAATGCGGGCATCGATAAGCCCGCCGGGACCGAGATGTTCATCCCGCGCGCGCAGTACGCGAAGCTCAACGATCCGCCGCAGGCCGACAACATCCAGTACGTGATGCTGCGGACGACGGGTGCCGATCCGCGCGACCTGTTGCCGGCGGTCCACCAGGCGGTCGCGGCGATCGATCCGAACCTGCCGCTGTTCCAGATCGACACGATGGACGACGTGATGTGGGAAGCGGTCGCGCGGCCGCGGTTCCTCGCGTTCCTCTTGACCGCGTTCGCGGGCATCGCGCTGCTCCTCGCGGCCGTCGGCATCTACGGCGTGATGGCCCACACCGTGAGCCAGCGCACCCACGAGATCGGCCTTCGCGTCGCACTCGGTGCGAAGCCCGCACAGGTCCGCGCGATGGTCCTGCGCCAGGCGGCAACGCTCGTCACCGCGGGTGTCGCGATCGGCCTCGGTATCGCGCTCGCGCTCGAGGCCGCGACCGCGCAGTCGTTGCACGGCATGCTGTACGGCGCGGGCCTCGCTCAACCGGTGCTGCTGATCGGCGTGATCGTCGGTGTCGTCGGCGCGGCGCTGCTCGCGACGTGGTTGCCGGTGCGGCGCGCGACCCGGGTCGAGCCGACCGTCGCGCTGAGGATGGAGTGATGGAAGAGACGATGGACGTCCCCCGCGCGCGCGCGAAGCCGCGGATGCGACGGATCGTGCTGATCGGCGGCGCGGTGATCGTCGCCGGCGTGATCACGTACGGTCTGCGCTACCTCGCGCATCGCGGTCCTGCGGTCGCGCGCAGCGAGCTGTGGATCGGCAGCGTCGAACGCAGCCCGCTCGCGCTCGGGATCCAAGGGCAGGGCACGCTCGCACCGATCGTGTTCCGCTGGGCGTCCGCGCCGACCGCGGCGCGCGTCGACAAGGTGCTCGTGCTGCCCGGCGCGAAGGTCGACGCCGACACGGTGCTCGTCGAGCTGTCGAATCCCGATGCCGAGCTCGCCGCACTGAACGCGGATCGCGATGCGGCGCAGGCCGAGGCCGAGCTCGCGCGGCTCGCGGCGCAGCTCGATGGCAGCACGCTCGCGCAGGAGTCGGCGGTCGCGGGGCTCGATAGCGATGTCGTGATGGCGCAGCGCCGCTCGGCGATGGACACCGAGATGGAGAAGAAGGGCGTGATCCCGCGGATCGAGAAGGACGAGTCCGTCGACCGCGCGACCCAGCTCGAAGGGCGCCGCGACTTCGAGAAGAAGCGGCTCGGCGCGCTCAAGCGCGGCAACTCGGCGCAGCTCGAGGCGCAGCGCGGCCAGGTCGATCGGCTGAAGGCGCTCGCCGAGTTTCACCACAAGCAGCTCGAGTTGCTCCACGTGCGGGCAGGGCAGGCGGGCGTCGTCCAGCAGATCGCCGTCGAGGCCGGCCAGACCGTCGCGGTCGGCGCGAACCTCGCGAGGGTGATCGCGCCGGATCAGCTGCAGGCGCATCTCCGGATCCCGGAGACCGCGATGCAGGACGTCGCGATCGGGCTCCACGCGAAGATCGATACGCGCGCCGGCGTCGTCGATGGCGAAGTCACCCGCGTCGATCCGGCCGCGCAGAACGGCAGCGTCGCGGTCGACATCAAGCTGACGAGCCCGCTGCCGCCGTCGGCGCGCGTCGATCAGAACATCGACGGCACGATCGAGCTCGGCGGCACCCAAGAAGTGCTGCACATGCCGCGGCCCGCGATCGGCGAAGCGCACGCGACCGCGTCGCTGTTCGTGCTCGATCACGACGGCAAGGCGCACCGCGCGACGGTGACGTTCGGCCGCGCCGCATTGAAGGACATCGAGATCGCGAGCGGTCTCCACGCGGGTGACCAGGTCATCCTGTCGGACACCTCGCAATGGCAATCCACCGACGTGCTGAGGATCGAATGACCATGTTGAAGCTAGCGAAGATCGGCAAGACGTTTCAGACCGACGATGTCGAGACCCGGGCGCTGTCCAGCGTCGAGCTCGCGATCGACAAGGGCGAGTTCGTGTCGATCAACGGGCCCTCGGGCTCCGGCAAGTCGACGCTGCTGTCGATCCTCGGCCTGCTCGACGTTCCGTCGCAGGGCGAGTACGCGATCGACGGGACCGATACGGCGAAGCTCGATCCGATCGCGCGTGCGGCGATGCGCAACAAAGCGATCGGCTTCATCTTCCAGGCGTTCAACCTGATCGGTGACCTCACGGTCGAGGAGAACGTCGAGCTCCCGCTGGTCTATCGCGGGCTCGGCCCGGCGGAGCGCAAGGCGAAGGTCACGGCGGCGCTCGACTCGGTACGGATGTCGCACCGGGCGCGCCACCTGCCGGGGCAGCTCTCGGGCGGCCAGCAGCAGCGCGTCGCGGTGGCCCGGGCAGTCGCCGGTGATCCTCTGATCCTGCTCGCCGACGAGCCGACCGGAAATCTCGATTCGAAGAACGGCGACGCCGTGATGGAATTGCTCGAGGAGCTCCACGCCGCTGGCGCTACGATCTGCATGGTGACCCACAACCCCGACTACGCGAAGAAAGCCTCGCGGATCGTCCACCTGTTCGACGGCAGGATCGTGGAGGATCGCAAGAGTGCCTAAGCTGCTCGTCGCCGACGATCAACCCGACGTGCTCGAGGCCGTCGGGATGCTCGCGCGCGCGAACGGGTTCGAGGTCCGTACCGCGACCTCACCGGCGGCGGTCCTCGCGATGTGCGAGGCGGAAGGCGTCGATGTCTGCCTGATCGATCTGAACTACGCGCGCGACACGACGTCGGGGCGCGAAGGCATGGACCTCCTCGCGCGCCTGCACGAGCTCGATCCGGCGCTGCCGGTCGTCGTGATGACCGCGTGGGGCACGATCGAAGGCGCGGTCGAAGCGATGCGGCGCGGGGCGCGCGACTACCTCCAGAAGCCGTGGGACAACGCGCGGCTCGTCGCGACGCTACGGACCCAGCTCGAGCTGCGCAAGGCGCTCGAACAAGCGAACCGGCTCGGCGCCGAGACCGCGCGGACGCGAGCGAACGAGCTGCCGGCAATCGTGACCCGGTCGCGCGCGATGCAGCAGGTGATGTCGATCGTCGAGCGCGTCGCGCCGGCAAACGCGAGCGTGTTGATCACCGGCGAGCACGGCACCGGCAAGGAAGTGATCGCGCGCGTCCTCCACGCGGCGTCGGCGCGGCGCACCCATGCGTTCGTCGCGGTCAACGCGGGTGGGCTCAGCGAGGGCGTGCTCGAGAGCGAGCTGTTCGGTCACGTTCGCGGTGCGTTCACCGACGCGCGCACCGATCGCGCCGGTTGCTTCGAGATCGCGGACGGCGGCACGCTGTTCCTCGACGAGATCTCGAACATGCCGCAGAACCATCAAGCGCGGCTTCTCCGCGTGCTCCAGACCGGCGAGTTTCATCCGGTCGGTAGCTCGCGGCCGAAGCGCGTCGACGTCCGCGTGCTCGCCGCGACGAACGTCGATGTCGCGCGCGCGGCGACGAGCGGTGCGTTCCGCGAGGATCTGTTGTATCGCTTGAACACCGTGGAGATCCGGCTGCCCCCGCTGCGCGATCGTCGCGACGACATCCCCGATCTCGCGGCGCAGTTCCTCGCACGTGCCGGCGGCGGCAAGAAGCTCTCGCCCGATGCGATGCAGGCGCTGCTCGACCACGGCTGGCCGGGTAACGTGCGCGAGCTCGAGCACGTGATCGAGCGGGCGCTGCTCCTCGCACAGGGCGACGACATCGAGGTCGCGGATCTCGCGCTGCGCAGCCGCGGCGATGGCCCGCGGCTCGAGGAGATGACGCTCGAGCAGGTCGAGCGCTACTTGATCGAACGCGCGCTCGCGTCGCAAGGCGGCAATGTCAGCGAGGCCGCGCGCGTGCTCGGGTTGTCGCGCAGCGCACTCTACCGGCGACTGGCATCGCTCGGCGTGAGGTCTTGAGGAAGCACGAGGACGCGGTCACGTTCCTGGTCCTCGCGGCGATCGCGATCCCCGCGGCGATCGCGCTGCCGCTCGTGTGGTTTCACGATTACGATCTGAAGACGCGGATCACGCTGACGCTCGTGATCGTCTGCGGTAGCGGTGGGCTCGCCGCGGCGGTCCGCGCGAAGGTGATGCGACCGCTGCAGACGCTCGCGAACCTGACCGCTTCCCTGCGCGAGAAGGACTATGCGGTGCGCGGCCGCCACGGCCGGCGCGACGATGCACTCGGGCTCGCGATGGCCGAGCTCGCGGCGTTGGCCGAGGAGCTGCGCGCAGAGCGTTGGCGCGACGAGGAGACCGCCGCGGGGCTCGCGCGCGTCGTCGAGTCGCTCGATGCCGCGGTCGTCGCGGTCGACGCGACCGGCACGATCCAGCTCGCGAATCGCACGGCCGAGCGGCTCCTCGGCAAGGTCGGCGAGCCGCTGCCCGAGGCGCTCGCGGCGATCGCGACCCCGCGCACGATCGAGCTCGCGGGTGGCACGTGGGAGGTCCGGCCGAGCGACGTGCGGCTGACCGGCATCCCGCATCGCCTGCTCGTGATGACCGACGTCGCCCACGCGCTGCGCGCCGAAGAACGCGCGGCGTGGCAGCGTCTCGTTCGCGTGCTCGGCCACGAGATCAATAACTCGCTCGGACCGATCGCGTCGATCGCGGAGACGCTGCGCTCGGGGCTCGCGACCCAGCGGCCCGGCCTCGAGATCGATCTCGCGAAGGGGCTCGAGGTGATCGAGCGCCGCGCCGCCGCGCTGTCGCGGTTCATGCAGTCGTACGCGCGGCTCGTGCGGTTGCCGCCGCCGCGGCTCGGCAAGGTCGATGTCGCGACGTGGATCTCGCGGACCGCCGCGCTCGAGACCCGGACGACCGTCGAGCTCGCTGCCGGACCGGAGGTCGCGATCGCCGGCGACGCCGACCAGCTCGATCAGTTGCTGATCAACTTGGTCAAGAACGCGGTCGACGCGGCCGACCACGCGGTGAAGATGTCGTGGTCGGTCACCGGCCGCGCGGTCACGGTGGTGGTCGAGGACGACGGGCCGGGAGTCGGCGAGACCGGCAACCTGTTCGTCCCGTTCTTCACGACCAAGCCGAATGGCTCTGGCATCGGCCTGCCGCTCGCCCGTCAGATCGCAGAGGCACACGGCGGTAGCCTCGTGCTCCGCAATCGCGCGGCGGCGCGCGGCGCCGAGGCCGTGATCACGCTGCCGCTAGAGTAGGGTGAGCGCGCCGGTGATCGCGTCGACGTCTTCGGTCCACGCGGGACCGACCGCGCAGCACGTCTTTGTCGGCACGCCGTGGAACTCGGTCTTTCCCGCATCGACGATCACGGCGCACGGAACTTTCGCAGCCTTCGCGCGCGCGACGACATCGTCGAGCTCCGCTTCGGAATTGACGCCGACGCAGACCTTGGTGAACCGACCGCTCACCAACCATTGATGGGCGGCCTCGTCGAGACGAATGACGAGCTCGGTCTCCGACGCGCGCGCGCCCTCGAGCAGCACCGCCATCGCGGCATGCGCACCCTGCGCGATCATCTTGCCCTTTCGCATGCCGAGGTCTTTGCGCATGACGATGACTTGCTTTGCGACGCGTTCGCTCATGAGGGTCCGGCCTGAATGCGCAATTCGTGCAACGGAGTCCGATCCGTATGGCAACTACCTTGGCGCACATCTTGATTAACACGGACGTCACATGCGCACCTCCAGCCGTTTCGATCGTGCGTTCGCGGACTTCGCTACCCCCATCACGTTCGCGATGGGGCTTTGCCTGGGGTGGCTTCCCTCGGGATGCGTCGCCGAGCCAAGCGGCGAGCTCGGGGTCGCGCAGCAGGATCTGTCGCTCCGCGCGCAGGTCTCGCTAGACCAGCCGTTCGAGAACGAGATCCAGACGGGCAGCGTGTGCTCGGGCTCGGGCAAGCGCTGCTTCGCGCACGCCCACGCGACGGCGGAGGGCTTCGTCCAGGCGGCGGCGGTCCCGCAGGGCTTCGGCCCGGCCGACCTCCAGGCCGCGTACAAGATCCCGACGACGATCACCGGCACGCCGACGATCGCGATCGTCGATGCGTATGGCTATCCGCAGCTCGAGTCCGACCTCGCCGCGTATCGCACGCAGTACGGCCTGCCGGCGTGCACCACGGCGAACGGCTGCTTGAAGATCGTGAACCAGACCGGCACCACGGCGCCGCTTCCTGCAGCACCGCCCGCGAACGACGACTGGACGATCGAGACCGCGCTCGATGTCGACATGGCGAGCGCTGGCTGCCCGAGCTGCAAGATCCTCGTGGTCCAGGCGACCGACGACACCGGCACCGGTCTCGACGTCGCGCAGAACGCGGCGGCGCAGCTCGGCGCGACCGTGATCAGCAACAGCTGGGGTGGCCCCGAGCAAGCGGGCACGTCGCTCGCGGGCGAAGAGGTCTACTTCAACCATCCGAACATCGCCGTGTTCGTCTCGGCCGGCGACAACGGCTACAACGACGCGGGACAGGGCCCTGATTATCCGGCGACGTCGGCGTACACGATCGCGGTCGGCGGCACGCACCTCGTGAAGGATGCGAGCGCGCGCGGTTGGACCGAGACCGCATGGACGAGCGGCGGCAGCGCGTGCTCGCTGTCGATCGCGAAGCCCGCGTACCAGACGAACAGCGGCTGCACGTTCAAGGCGACGACCGATATCGCCGCGGTCGGCGATCCGCAGACCGGCGTCGCCGTCTACGACTCGCGCAACGGTGGGTGGACGGTCGTCGGCGGCACGAGCGCGAGCTCGCCGCTGATCGCCTCGATCTTCGCCGCGACCGGCCACGGCAATCAGACCAGCGGGTCGTTCGTGAAGGACAACGCCGCGAAGATGTACGACGTGCTGAGCGGCACGAACGGCACCTGCACGAACGCGATCCTCTGCCACGCCGGCGCCGGCTGGGACGGCCCGACCGGCTACGGCACGCCGAACGCGAGCCTGCTCGTCGGCGGCTCGGGCGGTGGTGGCGGCACGGGCTCGGGCAACGGCACCGGCATGGGAACCGGCTCTGGTAGCAACAGCGGCACGAACCCCGATGGTGGTGGCGCCTCGACCGGCGAGAGCGAGAGCAACGGCGACAACGCGGTCGAAGGTGGCTGCAACGCCGGCGGCGGGAGCTCGGGCCTGTTCGGCCTCGCGCTGATCGGCTTCGCGCTGATTCGCCGCCGTCGCTAGTGCGCGCCGACGTCGCGGACCGCGACGCCCCACGAGCCATCGCCGCGAATGCCGGCGATCGTGTAGCGCAGCTTCGCATCGAGTACGCCGCGCGGCTTATCGCCGAGCGTTGTCGACGGTAGCGCGACGATCTCGATCTCGCCCGCGCGTCCCGCGCCGAGAACGTGGCGGTGGCCGTGGACGACGACGACGTGGTTGCGCGCACCGCGCCGGCGATAGCGCGACAGGATCGCGACGAGCTCGTCGGCATCGATCGCGGTCTCGAACCACGACTCCGGGTGGAGGAACCGCTCGTCGCGCCAGACGTGATGATGGGTCGCGACGAGCAGCGGGCCGCGCGTGCGAGCGAGGCTGCGCTCGAGCTCCGCGAGCTGCGCCGCGCCGAACTGGCCGACCGCGTTCGACAGCACGTGGGTCGACGGATGGCGACACGAATCGAGCAGCACCGTCGTGACCGGGCCGCGCTCGCTGACGATCGTGTCGAACAGCGGGAACGCGGCGTGCGCGTGATCCGCGAACGCGCGCTCGCGGAGGCTCCGCCGGGTCAGCGCGAAGTCGTGATCGAACGGCCGGTTGAAGCAGATGTCGTGATTGCCCGGCAGCAGGCGATGCGACAGGCCCGGTACCATGTCGATCGCATCGGTCCACGCTGCCCACTCGGCGTCGTCGCCGGTGTCGACCTGATCGCCGCACCACAGCACGGTCGAAGGCGCGTGCTTCGCGACATCGCGCAACACCCGGCGCAGCGCGCGAGTCAGCGACGCGCGGGTCGGCAGCTCGCCGTGCGGCCACTGCGAGGGATCCTCCTCGAGCTCGCACGGCGATCGCCCTGGCGCGACGAGATGGGTGTCGGAGATCAGCGTGCACACCGGCGCGAGGTCGCGCGGGTCGCTGAAGATCGCGGGGCTCGGATGCAGCACCGGCGCACGCCGCACGCGCACGCCGATCCGAGCGGCCGCAACGGCTCCGGTTGCCGCGAGCAGCGCGCTCCACGCGAGCGCGCCGGGAACCATCACCGGTGCGAGCACGCGCGGAACGCCGGCGAGCGTCGTCGCGGGCCGGCGCAGCACGTACGAGCCCGCGAGGGTGACCAGCTGCTCCACGCGCGCGCGCAGCGTCGGCATGCGGCCAGTCCACCACGGTCATGTGGCAGCGCCGTTACGAGTCGCGGGCGCGCTCGTGAATGAACGCGGCCAGGAACTGCCCGGCGCCGTGCGCGAGCGCGAGCTTCGAGATCGGTCGGCCGGCGAAGTCCTCGACGCCGACCCGAAACAGCTGGGGCAGCTTCGGCATGATCCGTTCGACGGTGTCGCGGCGATCGCCGTAGAACCAGCGGTAGCAGAGGTGGCGGATCCACATCTGCCAGCCGATGTGGTGGCGCGCGACGTAGCTCCGCCAGTTCTTGAACCCTAGATCGTCGCGCTCGAACGCGCGCGCGAGGTAGGGCCCGGCCGTCACGCCGTACTCGATCGCCTGCGCGATGCCTTCGCCGGTCGCGATGTCGATGCCGGCCGCTTCGCCGACGAGCAACACCCGCGGCTGCGCGATCGCGGCACCGGGCTCGAACCCGCGCTCGGCGTACTGCTTGACCTTGTAGCGCGCGATGTCGAGGCCGCGCTGCGCGAGATACGTCGCGAGCCGCGGGCGCGGCGGATCGTGGGCGAGCGTGTGGATCGCGTACGCGCCGCGGCACATCAGCGGCTCGCCGGCGACTTGCGTCGGGAAGTCCCACGCGTAGCCCGCGAGGTCGCGCATCGCGAAGTCGAACACGACGGTGTCGCGTGGCAGATCGAGCGGCGAGCCTTCCGTGTCGAGCTCGCAGACCTGCGCGCGCAGCTCGTGGCGCGCGAAGCCGGTCGCGCGGCGGACGATGCCACCGACGCCGTCGGCGCCGACGATCGCCTTCGCGCGAATCGTCTCGGTCGCGGTCGTCACGAGTACGTGATCGTCGTGGATCTCGATCGCGGTCACCGGCGTGCCATCGCGGACGTCGATGCCGCGCGCGATCGCCGCCTTCGCGAGCGCGTGATCGAATTCGACGCGGCGGATGACGACGCCGCAACCGGGGACGCGCGTCACGATCGTTTCGGTCGCCAACCGCACGCCGACCGCGTCGAGCGGGACCATCGGCACGTCGAGCGTGACGCCGATCTTTTCGAGCGCGGCGAGCCCGCGCATGCCGAGCCCACCGGCGCAGATCTTCTCGCGCGGGTAGCGCTCCGCTTCGAGCACGACCGTACGCGCGGCGAGCTTCGGTGCGACCGCCTGGACGTGGAGCGCCGTCGACAAGCCCGCCGGGCCGCCGCCGACGATGACGAGCTCCTTCTCGATCACCGGCGCGTTGTATCAGATCTCGACGTGAAGCCGTACCGACCCGACGACGACCGGGCCGCGGTCGGTGTTGTAGCCGGGGTTGGCGATGACCTGGACGTCGAGCGCGGGGAACACGCCGCGATAGGCCTTGGCCGTGTAGTACGCCTCGACGATCGTCTCGCGACCGTAGTGCAGCTTGCCGTCGCCGAGGATGAAGCCGTCGCCGCCGAGCTCGAGATACGTCTTGTGATCGGCGGATAGGCCGTTCGACACGAACGCGATGCCGAGCTTGTCGCTCGGGCGGTTCCACCGGCCGCCGCGGAGGTCGCCGCCGACGAGCACGGCGTCGTCGACCTCGGTGTACGCGAACGTTTCGTTGTGGCCTTCATTCCAGCCGAGTCGCCCGAATACGTGGAGATCCTCGACGACCTCTTGCTCGACGTTCAGGCCGAACCCGTACTTCACGCGGCCAGGCACGCGATACAGCGTGACGTCGGGCTTCGGATCCTCGAGCGCGCGAAACGCGGCGATCGCGTCCTCGTACGAGCCCATGTTCGCGTGGTTCGCGAACGCGAGAAAGCGCACGAACCCGGGATGGCCGGCGATGCAATCGTGGACCTCGAGCTCGAGGTTCTCGCCGCGCGCGTGCGCGATGTCGAAGTCGTAATCCGGGCCGTTCGCGACCTTCGGCATCGTCATCTCGCCGAACCGCAGCGCCCACAGCGGCGCGTCGTACTCGATGGTCACGCCGAGCGAGTAGCCGCGGGTGTCGGCGGCGTAGTCGTAGGCGCCGTTGTTATCGATCGCCCAGTTCATGAACTGCATGTGGCTATCGGTCGCGCCTTCGTTCGTGTCGAAGACGTCGACGGTCGAGAACTTGCCGGCGCGGATCTCGATCCGATGATCGGGCACCGTGCGCAGGACGTGGAGCGGGTTGCGATCGCTCGCGACGCGATGATCCGACAGCGGAATCACCTGATCGATGAACGCGCGGCCGACGTACGGGGTAGGGCCGAGCGTCGGGTTGCGCACGACATCGAGGTTCGTGAACCCGGCGATGCCGAGCGCCTGCGACAGACCGGTACCGCCGGCGGACTCGCCCGCGAGCACGACCGCGGTGTTCGGCGTCAGCTCGTAGCCACCGTATGCGGTGACCACGAACGACAGCGCGTGATGATCGCCGGGCAGAAAGCTGTGATCGCCGGCGTACGGCGAGTGAAATCCGGGCTGGGCCTGCCAGATGAAGTTGCCCTGACCCGAGAGCCACCACGCCTCGTCGGGATGCGGCGCGAAGTAGGCATCGTCACCGTCGGCGCGCGCGAGCCCGGCCCACAAGACGAGCGCGACAGCAACTGCACGAACCACGACGCAACACTGCGCTAGCGCGCGCAGCGGAGCAAGTCGTTAGCCGCCCACCATGACGTTGTTCGATCCCTCGATCAGCTGGCCCATGCCGCCGCAGTGCTTGTCGGCATCGCCGAGCCGGTGCGCGGCCTTGTTGTTGATGAACACCGTGCCGCTTCCCGCTTGTGCGGTCCACGTGTTCGGGCCACAGCACGCTGCGTGAATGCCGGTGTCGTCCTTGCGCAGCGCGGGCCGCGTGTTCACGAGCACGTTCGGCGAGCCGATGATCGCGGGGCCGACCGCGGGATGCGGACATGCCGGGCAGCCGTGGGCGTCGACCGGAACGTTGGATTTATCGCCGAGTCTTCCTTGCGGTGGCATTACTTCAGACCTCCCGGCAGCATCGAAGCGACGCCACCGACGACGGGACCGACGGGAACGTACGGTGGGGCGAACGTCGGCACGGGCGCGAGCGTCGGCATCACCATCGTCACCATCGTCGACGCTTTCCACAGGTTGTACGACTTCTCGAATGCGTCGGTGATCGACTCGAACAGCTCCTTGTGAAACGGCGCCTGCGGATCGCCGAGCTGCGCGACCATCTGCTGCTTCATGATCGCCGACGAGATCGACGTCGGCACCTGGGTGAGGAGTGCGAACGGCGCGGGCGTGTTCGGTACGGGCGGCGCCATCGGCGACGGCACCGCCGCGTACGCGGGATACCAGGGCAGGCCGGGAATCTTGACGGTCGCGGTGAACGACAGCCACGCCGTGCCGATGACCTGCGCGATCACGTTCGAGTACTTGAGCTCGTTCGGCGTGTTCTTCGGCGCGGTCGCGAGGATCAGCGGCGTGAGCGGCGGGCCGACGATCTGACCCCCGGCTGCGGTGACCGCGTTGATCACGACACCGACCATCGTCGCTGCGGTCTGCCACTGCGACCACGCGCTGCAGATCGCAGAGGTCGTGTCGTCGATGAACTTGCCGATCTTCGCGATGTGCATCTTCTGCGCATCGGTGTGGTACTTGTTCATCGACGCTGGCTGGAACAGCGGCGGCGCGCCCGGCGCCGTCATCTTCTCGCTCATCGAGAACGCGTCGCTGTAGTGCTTCGCGCCCGGATCGCCCTGCGGGTCCTGCCAGTTCGTGGGGACCTTCAAGCCGAAGGACGTGAACTTCAGGCGAGCCAATTGGCCCATGGCGGAGGCTTGCGGCGCGGGCATACCGGGGACTGGCAATTATACGGAGTTCCGCCCGTCTACGTTCCCTTGCGGGCGCGGATGTAGTGGATGCAATAGGTTGCTGCGCTGCGGGAGTCCCGGCGGAGGGTCCACGGCAATTCGCTCGCTTCCTCGATCCGGTAGGCGGTTTCGAGGCCACGGCCGTATTTCAGGAGATCGAGCACTGCCGCTGCGGGGTCGTCGCCCCCGAGCCGCTGGTCGTCATCGACGTAGCCGCTTTGCCAGGCGTACGGCGAGGTCAGGATGATCTCGCCGCCGGGTGCGCACAGCGCATCGATGACCGACAGCAGCTGGCGGGGCGTGCGGACCGAATCGAGCAGGTTGAGCGCGACGACCCGCTGGTACACCGCCGGGATCAGCGGCGGATCGAGCGCATCGCCGCAGAGCAGCGTGACGTTCGCGGTCGCGATCCCGCGGGCGGTCGTGCGCGCGTAGTTGCGACCGATCGTGCGCCGGCCATAGACGAGGTCGTCGCCGGCGAGCAACTTGCGCGCGCGGCGCACCGAGCCGAACTGGAGGTCGAGCCCGACGGTGTGCGCGGCACCTTTCGCGAGCTCGGCGACGCCGCGACCGACGCTACAACCGAGCTCGACCGCGAGCTCGACGCGGTGGCTCGAGCGCTCCGCGAGCTTCTCGAAGATCGCCTCGGCAAATCCTGCACCGGGGCCATCAGGCGGCGGCGTCGCGCGGTCGCCCCACTGGTTGTCGATGTAGATCGACAGGTGCTCGAGCAGCCGCGCGTACGGCGCGTCGTCGCTGCCATCCGCGACGAGCAGCGCGGCGACCTCCGGATCGAGGTCGCGCTCGACGACGGTGGTCATCTCGTTCGCGAGATAACCAACGGGATCCGCGAGGACGATCGGCACGCCGTCGACGATCGGGTAGCGCCTGCCGCATGCGCAGGAAAGCACGTCGCCATGGCGGTCGAGCGTGCGCACGTCGAGGCGTTCAGCGGTGCGCGTGCGGCAACCAGGGCAAACGAGGATGTCCATACGGGTGGTGAGCGATATGTTAGCCTTGAACCATGGCGGGCTCCCCGAAGGAGAAGCTCCTGACCGAGGAGCCGACCGAGACCGAAGAAGAATCGCGCGAGGTCTACTTGCGCGATGGCCGCAAGCTGGTCGTCGGCGAGACCGGTGCGAACCAGCTGGTCGAGATCCGCAGCCAATCGGGACAGGTCGAGGTCCGGATCGAGCTGACCGACGCCGGCCCGGTGCTGCGGATGGAGAGCGTGAAGCTCGAGCTCAAGGCCGAGCAATCGATCGAGCTCGAGTCGCAGCGGGTCGCGATCAAGGCCGTCGAGGTGAAGATCGAGACCGAGGATGGCGTCGAGGTCGACGCGAAGGGCGAAGTCCGCGTCAACGGCAAGATGATCTACTTGAATTAGGGTTCCCGCGGAAAAGAGCGGGCTAGGGTTCCCGCGGATCAGAGCGGGAAGATGATCGACGATGGACGTCTTTGGTTTCTCGGTGATGGAGGGTGGCGCGGCGCTGCGCGATGCCGCGATCGCCGCCGGCTACGAGCTCGGCTTGTTCGACGGCACGGCGCGCACGCTCGATCAGATCGCGGATGCGAACGCGATCGCCAAGGGCCGGCGCCGGCTGCGCCCGCTGCTCGACGTCCTGGTTGCACTCGGTGCGTTGCGGCGCGAGGGCGATGCGGTGATCGCGGCGGCACCACCCGCGAAGCCCGAGGTCGCGCGCGCGGGCTGGGGCGCGATGGTCGACGTGTTTCGCACCGACAAGGCGCTCGACGTCCAGGGCGGCGAGGTCGAGCGGCGCTATCACTGGTACCTGACCGAGGCGGGCAAGGAACCGGCTGCAGAGCTCGCGCCGCTGCTCGGCGGCAACACGCTCGTCGATCTCGGCTCGGGCGCCGGCACGTACACCGCCGCGTATCTCGATCGGTTCGCGGATGCGCACGCGACCGCGATCGACTTCTGGGATGTCGTGCCGCTCGCGAAGCACTACCTCGAGCGGTTCGGCGACCGCGTCACGATCCTCGGCGACGAGATCTCGACGGTGCAGGGCAGCGATGTCTACGACGTCGCGCTGCTCGCGAACGTGCTGCACCTCCACGCGCCGGTGTTCTGCGCGAAGTACATCGCGCGCGCGGCGCGGCTCGTGAAGCCCGGCGGCCGGGTCGTGATCAAGGAGCTGCGCGTCGCCGAGGACCGCACCGGGCCGCTCGCGAGCCTGATGTTCGCCCTCAACATGGCGATCTTCACCGGCGGCGGCGATGTCTATCGGACCTCGGAGATCCGCGGGTGGCTCGTCGAGGCGGGGCTGCTGCCGAGCGGCGAGTACGAGCTCGCGAGCTCGCCGGATTCGCTCGTCGTGATGGGGGTCAAGCCGCGCGGTGTCGCGGCGATCCTCGACGCGGTTACCGGTGTCGATGCGACAGCGACGGCGGCGCAGCTCCCGACGGGTGCGCCGGCGCAGCTCCGCGCGTTCGCGAGCCACGCGATGGTGGCCGAGCCCGACATCGCCGAGACGATTCGCGTGCACTACGCGCTCGAGATGCCGCGCCAGCGCGCCGCGCAGCTCGCGAACACCGGTGCGCCGCTGCTCCATCATCCGCTCGCGTGGCATCGCCTGCCGCGGATGCGCGATGCCGTCGAGCGGTTGTTCGCGGTGTTGCAGGAGCACGGCGTCGCGCACGGCGTGCTCGGGTTTTCGACGCCGCGCGCGCTGTTCGGCGATGCGCCGTCGCTGGCGCGGTTGTACGAGCGGACCCACTACGGCGGCGCGATGCCGCTGCTCTACGGCTCGCCGGCCGACCTCGCGTACTTCGAGCGCCGCGGCGCGGAGCTCGGCCTCGATCGCGACGGCGTGATCGATCGCTATCTCGTCGCGCCGGTGCTCCACGAGCTGTGTCATTTCGGCCGCGATCGCGAAGCGCTGCCGCCCCACCTCGACGAGTGCATCGGCGGCTGGCTCGCGGTCCACGTCTGGCCCGAGTTCGCCTATCCCGTCGCCGGCCACGACGACGCGATCTACGCCGCGCCGTGGCTCGCGCAGGTCGGCCAGGCGTTCGCGCGCGCGTTCGGGATCACGAACCTCGTGCGCGCGCAGGCCGGCGAGCTCGCGTGGGAAGCGGCGCTCGGCCCCGAGGTCGTCGAGGAGCTCGTGCGTGCGGCGTGGACCGATTGGCGCGCGCGGCGCACGCTGCACTTCCTGTCGGATACGTTCGATCCGGATCCGTGGGTCATGCACGCCCTCGCGCGAGGTGTCGCGGCGGATCCGGGGTTCGATCGCCAGATCGTCGAGGCTGGCCTGCGCGCGATGTGCCTCGCGACCGAGCTCGTCGACGGCTCGTTCCGCACGACGTCGCGCGTGCCCGACGAGGCGATCCACGTCGATGCGATGGCGCACCAGATCGCGACGGCGCCGCGCGGCCAGCACGACCCCGTCGCGCCTCGCTACTGGTTGCCGCCGGCTGTCGCCGCGGTGATCCGCGCGCGCGGTCACGCCGGTTACGAGCTGTTCCTCGGCGGCGTCGAGGCCATCCCGAACGCGGTCGCGGCGTTGCTCGACGGTGCGACCGGCGAAGGTTTCACGCTGGCGGCGAAGCAGATCGGCGATACTTAACTCCTTGGCGCGCGTCTTCTTGCTCAACCCGCCGTCGCCGGAGCCGGTCCGCACGCCGCTCTTGTCGTTCTGCCATCTCGCGTCGGCGCTGCGCGAGCGCGGCCACGAGGTCGCGCTGCTCGATGCGAGCGCGCCGTTCGCGCCGCACGACACCGCCGGGATTCGCGCCGCGATCGCCGCGTTCGCACCGGATCTCGTCGGGCTGCACCTGAAGACGCTGCACGTCCAACCGGCGTATGCGCTCGCGGCCGAGCTCGCGGATCACCCGCTCGTCGCAGGTGGCCCGCACGCGACGATCTGCGCCGCCGAGGCGCTCGCCCACGGCTTTCGCTACGCGATTCGTGGCGAGGGCGAGGACGCGCTGTGCGAGCTCGCGGATGCGCTCGACGGCAAGCGCGAGCTCGCGACGATCGCGGGCCTGTCGTGGCAGGACCGCGGCCTCGCGCGTCACAACCCCGAGCGCCCGTTCAACACCGAGCTCGATCGCCTCGCGCCACCGCTGACCGCGCTCGATCTGTTCGATCCCGCTTGGTACGGCGCGACCGCGACGCTGCCGCCGGCGGGCTTGCTGTCGAGTCGCGGCTGCCCGGCGGCGTGCACGTTCTGCTCGAACGACGTCACCGGCCGGCGGTTTCGCTATCGCAGTGCGGGCTCGGTCGCCGCCGAGGTCGCCTACCTCCGCGATCGCTTCGCACTACCCGCGTTCTCGTTCTTCGACGATTCGTTCGCGGTCGGCAAGCGCCGCGTCCGCGAGCTGTGCGACGCGATCGTCGCGGTCGGCACGCCGTCGTACTGGACGTGCACCGCCCATCCCGCGCATCTCGATCGCGACGTGCTCGCGGACATGAAGCGCGCGGGCTGTACGGGCGTCGACCTCGGGATGGAGAGCGCCGATCCGGGCATGCTCGTGCGGATCGGCAAGGGCGTCACCGTCGAGCGCGTGCTCGACGTGCTCGGCTGGGCACAGGAGCTCGGCATTCACGCGGTCGTCAACCTCATGTTCGGCTGGCCCGACGAGACCGATAGCGAGCTCGCCGCGACGATCGACTTCATGGATCGCGCGGCGCCGCTCGCCGGTGGCTTCAACGCGCGTGGCGTGGTCGTGCCGTATCCCGCGACGCAGGTCTACGAGCGCGAGCACGAGCGCCACGGCTTCACCGGCTGGTGGTTGAAGGAGCCGCCGCTCGCCTACGTAGCGTTCCCGCAGAGTTGGGATCCGGCGGAGATCCAGCGCGCGTACGCCGACGATCCCGCGCTCGACCGCAACTTCTTCCATCACCCGCCGCATCGGATCGAGCGGATCCGGGAGGCGCTCGCGAAGAAAGCCATGGTGACGATGGCGATCCAGCAGCGTCGCATGGAACCGGCGCTCCCCGGCGTGCCCGCGGCCGGCGCGCGCTGAGGGATCTTCGCCTCGACGGTTGGTGTGGCGAGCAATTCGGCCCCGGTGTTAGCTCGGCATCATGAGCAACGAATCGGATGGATCGGGGAAGACGGCGAAGGCTCAACCTGCGAAGCCCGCGGATCCCAAACCCGCTGCGCCGGTAAAGGCGGAACCACTCGATCTCGAGGAGCGCCGCTATAGCTTCGACGAGCTGAAGCGTGGCTCGCTCGTGCCCGATCAGTTGCTCGCGCTGATCGTCGACGGCCGCGCTCACGTCCGCGCGAACGCGGTGCTCGGGCTCGCCGCGCTCGGTCAGGCCGTGCCGCAGCTCGTGCCGGTGTTGCGCGATAGCGAGACGATCGCTGCCGGCGCCGCGGCAGAAGCGATCGTGAAGCTCGGCCGCGATATCCGGCCGTTGATCCCGCAGATCGTCGCGGCGCTCGATGGCACCCAGCCCGATATCACCGACAAGGTGATCGGTGCGCTCGCCCACCAGGTCGGCCACGCCGACGAGGAGCTCACGCTCGCGCTCGACGTCCCGTTCGACCTCGCGATGAAGACGATCGTCGAGGCGGCGAAGCAGCTCGGTAAGCCTGGCGTCGCGTTCTTGATCAAGGCGGCGAAGCACGAGCGCGGCCGGATCCGGATCAACGCGGTCGGCGGGCTCGCGCGGATCGGCAAGACCGATCTCGATGCTGCGATGGCGTTTCTGACCGAGCTCGAAGCGACCGATCCGGTGCCCGACGTGCGCACCGCCGCGAAACAAGCATCGCTCGCCGTGATCGCGCGCGAGAAACAGGTCGCGGTCGATCGCTTGCCGAAGAACATCCCCGACTTCGAGGAGCGCAAGCTCTCGGCATCGGAGCTGTCCGAGTACGAGAGCGCGATCGATCCGGCCGAGATGATGTTCGCGCTCCACGACGGCCGTGCGCACGTCAAGATCAACGCGGCGCGCGCGCTCGCGGTGAAGGGCGACAAGGCCGGCCGCGAGGCCGCCGCCGCGATGGGGCTGTTGATGCGCGATAGCGTGCCGGCGGTCCGCAAGGAGGTCGCGAAGTCGCTCGCGAAGCTCGGCGAGTCCGGGCTCGCCGCCGCGAACGACCTCGTCGGTGCACTCGCCGATCAGGAGACCGACGTCGCCGATGAAGCGCAGAACACGCTCGAGGGCATGGGCGCCACCGCGCTCGACGCCCTGATCAAAGGTCTCGAGACCGGCAGTGAAGAGGGCGGGCGTCGCGTCGGCGAGCTGTTCGCGAAGCTGCCGAACGCGTCGCAGCTGCTGACCGAGCAGTTCAAGAGCCCGGCGGTCAACGTCCAGGTCAACTCCGCGCTCGCGCTCGGCATGCTCGGCAAGAAGGTCGGCGCAGGGCTCGCGGCGCTCCACGGCGCACGCACCGGCGGTGATGCGCGCACGCGCGCCGCGGTCCGTCAGGCGCTCGACGTGCTCGAGCCGCGCGGCGATACCGGGCCGAAGGCAGTGACGGTCGCGGGCTTCGAGGCGCAGTTCCTCGCGCTGGCTGACCTCGAGAAGGCGAAGGCGGACCTCGAGAAGGTCGGCGTCGCAGATCTCACCGGCCATCTGCAAGACGGCCGCGACATCGTGCGTGCAAACGCGGCGCTCGCACTCGGTGTGATCGGCGCAGCGGCCGCATCGGCAGCGCTCGCGCTCGGCACGTTGCTGCGCGACGACTCGCCGCGGGTCCGGATGTCCGCTGCGCAAGCGCTCGACAAGGTCGGCGATGCCGCGGTCGTCGAGGTCGCCGATCATCTCGTCGGCGCGCTCGGCGATAGCGACGAGAAGGTCGCCGAGGTCGTCGCCGGCGTGCTGCGCGCTCGCAAGGGCAAGATGATCGGCGCACTCGTCCGCGGGCTCGAGAGCGACAAGCCGAATCACGGTCGGCGAATCGCGGAGCTGATCAACGCCTTCGACGACGCGGTCGACATCCTGTGCGACGCGTTCGAGAACCCCGGCGTCAACGTTCAAGTCAACGCCGCGCTCGGGCTCGGCATGCTGGGGCCGAAGCGCGTCGGGAAGGGCCGCAAGGCGCTCGAAGGTGCCCGCACCGGTGGCTGGGAACCGACGCGCGTCGCCGTGTTCAAGGCGCTCGAGATGCTCGACGGTCCAAAGCGCTCCGGTCCCGAACCGATCACGATCGATGGCTTCGAGACCCGCGTGCTCGACGCCGCGGCGTTCGCCGATCCGGCGAAGCTGTCCGCCGACGATCTGATCGCGTACATGCAGGACGGTCGCTCGATCGTGCGCGCGAATGCCGCGACGGCACTCGGTGCGATCGGCGCGAACGCGAGGGGCGCCGCGCTCGGGCTCGGCGTGCTGATGCGCGACGACGATATGCAGGTGCGGATCCGCGCGGCGCAGGCGCTCGACAAGATCGGCGACGACGTCGTCAAGGAGACCGGGCCCTACCTGGTCGGCGCGCTGCGCGGCGATGCCGAGGTCGCGAAGGCGGTCGCGGCGGTACTCGCACCGCGCAAGGCGAAAGTCCTGACCTCGCTGTTGAAGGGGCTCGAGACCGACGACGACACTCACGCGAAGCGGATCCTCGAGCTCGTCAACGCGCTGCCCGATGCCGTCGAGATCCTGTGCGACGCGATCGAATCGCCAGCCGAGAACGTCCAGTACAACGCCGCGATCGGGATCGGTATGCTCGGGACGAAGCGGGCCGGGGCACAGGGCAAGAAGGCGCTGGAGAGCCGGCGTACGGGCGGGTTTGCCCGCACCCGCGAGGCGGCTTTCAAGGGCTTAGCGCTGTTGAAAGAGATCCCGTAGGCGTCACGCAACCGCCGAACGCCCGTGTCGATAACGGGCGGCATGAGCGGTTACGTCAACGTCGGCGCGATCATCGCGGACAAGTATCGAGTCGAGCGCGTGCTCGGCGTCGGTGGAATGGGCATGGTCGTCGCGGCCACCCACCTCGACCTCGGCCAGCAGGTCGCGATCAAGGTCATGCTGCCGCACGCGCTCGGCAACGCGAACGCAGTCGCGCGGTTTCTGCACGAGGCCCAGGCAGTCGCCCGGCTGCGCAGCGAGCACGTCTGTCGCGTGTTCGATCTCGGCACGTACGACGGCGCTCCGTTCATCGTGATGGAGATGCTCGCGGGGCAGGACCTCGCGCAGATCCTCGAGCGCAACGGTGCGCTGCCACTCAACGATGTTGTCGATTGTCTGATCCAGGTGCTCGATGCGCTCGCGGATGCGCACGCGTGCGGCATCGTCCATCGCGATCTCAAGCCGTCGAACGTGTTCGTGACGACCGCGAGCGATGGCAGCGCGCTGGTCAAGCTGCTCGATTTCGGGGTCTCGAAGTCGTCGACTGGCTCGACGCGCACCGGCGAGATGATGGGCACGCCGGCGTACATGGCGCCGGAGCAGATGCAGTCGACGCGCAACGTCGATCCGCGCGCCGATCTGTGGGCGCTCGGCGTGATCGGGTACGAGGCGATGACCGGGCGCAATCCATTCGACGCCGAGACGCTGCCGGGCATGTGCATCCGCGTGATGACGCACGAACCGCCGGCGCTACCGGGGGCGTTCGGTGCGGTCGTGATGCGGTGCCTCGCGAAGGCGCCCGAGGCGCGCTACGCGAACGCGGCGGAGCTCGCCGAGGCGCTCGCGCCTTTCGGGTCGCCGGCTGCGAGTCAGCTCGCACAGAAGATCGTGCGCGCGAGTGGCGTGCGGATGGCGATCGGTGCGCCGACGACGCTGCAGGGTGCAGCGGCGATGCGCCCGGGGACTCAGATGACGATTTCGGCGAGGGCGAGGTCGTGGTTGCCGGCGGTGGCGGTGGGGGCGGGGTGGCGGTGGCGATAGGGGCGGCGATTCCGCGGCATACGGAATCGGCAGCGATCGCAGGGGAAGCGCCGGCGTCTGTACGGTCCGAGAAATCGGAAGTGCAGGCGCCGGCGCGGGCAGGGGTGGCGGCACCAGCGCCCGTGGCTGCGCCCACACCCGTTGAAGCACCGACACCAGCAGCGCCACCGGCGGTCACCGCGCCCGTGCGCGCGCCACGGATCGCGCCCGCAGCGGCGAAGCAGGCCGCACCGACCGTGGTGTTCGATCCTTCGTTACCCGACACGCTGACGCGCGAGCTGATCGATCCGGCGATCGCGACGACGAAGCCGCTGACGAGCGAGTGTGCGCATGACATCGATGATCACGGCGTCGTCACGGTTCACGTCCGGGTCGAACGCAGCGGCAGAGTCTCGTCGGTGACGATCGACTCGCAGCATCCCGAGCTCGCGCGGTGCGTCGCGGCGACGGTGAAACAGCTGACGTTCACTCGGACGAACAACGTCAGCACGTTCCAACGCACGTTCGTGCTGTAGGCTAGGGCTCGGGCGGAGGCGCTACGTCGCTCGGGTCCTTCGTCGCCGGCTCGACGGACTTCGCTGGAACCTTGACCGGTGTTGGTGTCGCGTCGAGCGTCTTCGCGGGCGGCTTGGCCGGAACGGCGGCCGTATCCGTCGGCGGCTTTGCCGCTGGTTTCGCGGGCGCAGGTGGTGCGGCATCGCTGCCCTTGCCGGCGACCTTCGCGGGTTGCGCCTGCGCTTTGCCCTTGTCGCGATCCTTCAGCGGGTGCGGCCGCATCGCGGCGAGCTCGGCGGTCACGCGCGCGAGATCGCCTTCGACGCGGCGGCGGATCGATTCGGCGTGATCGCGATCGGCGAGCGCTTTGTCGCGCTCTTGCTCGGCGAGCTCGCGCTCCGCGATCGCGGCTTCGCGATCGTGCAACGCGGTGTCGCGCTCCTTGTGCGCCTGATCGCGATCCTTCTGCGCGGCGTCGCGGTCCTTCGAGGCGTCCTCGCCCTCCTTGCGCGCGCGGGTCCAGAAGCCCTCGTAGAGCTGGCGAGCCACCCGAGCCTCGTCGCGCTCGGCGCGCGCGGAGCCGAGCTGGTCGGCGAGCTGCTTCGTCGCGGCGTCGGCATCGCGCAGCGCGCGCTCCTTCGCGGCGACGATCGCCTCGTACTCCTTGTCGGCATCGACCAGCTGATTGCGGAGATCTTCGAGCTCCTTCGCCTTCGTCGCGAGCTCGGCCTCGGTCGCCGCGAGATTGGTGCGCGTCTTCTGCGCGCGCGCGGTGAGCTGCTCGTTCTCGAGCTGCGCGAGCTTTGCCTCGGCGACGAGCGCGTTGCGCTGCTTCTGGACCTCGACGACATTGAGGTACGCGACGACACTGATCGCGGCGAGTACGGCCGCCAGGCCGACCGTGATCGACAGCTGCGGGTTGCGCCGCGTCCACAGCACGAGGCGCGCGCGCCGCGAGGTCTCGTGGCTGGTCGGCCGGCGCGCGAGGAACGCATCGAGATCGTCGGCGAGCTCGCCGGCGGTCGCGTAACGCGCCTTCGGATCGAGTGCGAGCGCCTTGTCGAGGATCGTGCGCAGCCGGCGCGGCACCTCGCGCGGCAGCTCGGGTGCGCGATCGGCGGCCGCCGCGCGCTCCCACGCTTCGAGCCCGGCATCGGCTTCCCACGGCGGCCGATCGGCGAGCAGATCGAACGCGAGCGCGCCGAGTCCCCACACGTCGAGCGCGACCAGCACCGCGCGATCGTCGAGATCGTGCGGATCGAGCGTCGGCGACAGGCCGGCGGCCTGTTCCGGTGCGATGTAACCGGGCGTGCCCGCGATCTCGAGCATGCCGGGCTCCTGCGCCTCGCGGATCGCGAGCCCGAAGTCGGCGATCCGCGCGCGTCGCGAGAACGGCGTGATCAGCACGTTGTGCGGCTTGAGGTCGCGGTGAAACACGTTGCGGAGGTGCGCGTCGTGAACGCCGCGCGCGACGTCGCGGACCCAGCGCACGGCCTCCGCCTGGGTCCGCGGTCGCAGCGTCGCCGCCGAGCCACCGGGTGCGAGCACGCCCTTGCGCGGTTCCCACTCGCCGACGAGCTCCATCACGATGTACGGCGCACCGCCGTTCGCCGGATCCTGGTCGTGAACGTCGAGCACGCGAACGACATGATCGCTCGCGATCTCGGCCGCCGCGCGCGCCTCGGTCAGGATCTCGTCGAGCAGTGGCGAGCGTTCGCCGCGGAACACTTTGACCGCGACGTTGCGGTTCAACTTCGCGTCGTACGCCTGCCATACCGACGCGCTGCCGCCGACATCGAGCAACACGCCGAGCTGATAGCGCTCGCCGGCGAGCTCCGGCGTGACGTCGTCGTCCTCGACGCGCTCGCGATTCGCGCGCAACCAGATCAGCGCCTGCGCCGCGAGCTTCGCGTCGTTCGGAAACCGCTGCGCGACGAGCTCGGACCACTGGCTCTCCGGACGCGCCGCGATCTGCGCGAGCACATCGCCGAGGTCCTTCATGCGAGATCTTTCATGCGAGCCCGGCCTCGATGCTCTGGATCAGCACCAGGTAGTTCGTGCCCTCGACGATCCGCTTGTTGACGACGCCGAGCGACATCCCCAGCTCGTTCGCGATCTCGCGCTGGGTCTTGCCCGCGAGGTAGAGCGCGAGCACCTTGCCGACGTGCGACGGCCGCTGCAGCGGGATCCGCACGCGCGGATCGACGACGTCTTTCTCGAGCTCGGCGATCCGCGCGATCACCCACTGGCGAAGCTCCGCGAGCTCGACCAGCTCGCCGAGCGTCTGCTCGTCCGGAATCGCGATCTGATCGCGATCGAGCTCCTCGCGATGGCCGCGCCGGCGCAACTGGTCGAACCGATCGAGGATGAACCGCCGCACGCTCTCGCCGAGCTTGCGCTGCTCGGGCGGAAGCTCCTTCAAGCGTTCCCATTCGCCACTGTGGACCCAGCGTGCGACGAGCGAGCCGAGGATGTCTCGCGTCGAGTACGACCCGCGGTAGTTCATCGACTGCTTGACGCGCCGGATGATGCGCTCGAGTTGGTCGGCGATCTGGGTATCTGCGGTGGTCGACATAGAGCTCCCCGCCGACGGTGACGGGACGAAAGCGAGATTGTTCAGCGATCCTAGTGAACAGGTGCGTTCTCTGCACGTCTTCTCGGATCATGAAGCGCCTCTCTATCGTTCTATTCGTGGTTGCGGCAGGTTGCAGCCACGCGCACAAGGTCAACCAGCCCGCTCCTGTGGCGGAAGCGCCCGCTGCGAAGCCCGCGCCCGCCCCGACGCCGAAACCGGCCAGTGCGAATGTGTCCGTTGGGGACGATCTCGCGAAGCAGTGCTCGCTGAAGCTCGGCAACACCCAGGCCGCACCGAAGTTCGATTTCGATACCTCCGAGCTCGAGCAGAACGATCGCGACGTGCTCCAGCAGATCGCGACGTGCGTGACCACCGGCCCGCTGAAAGGCCAGAAGCTCCAGCTGACCGGCCGCGCCGATCCGCGCGGGACCGAGGAGTACAACCTCGGCCTCGGCACGCGCCGGGCGAGCTCGGTCAAGACCTACCTCGAGCGCCTCGGCGTCGGGAACAATCAGCTCGGCGAGACGACGCGCGGTGCGCTCGACGCGACCGGCACGGACGACAGCGGCTGGTCGACCGATCGTCGCGTCGACATCACGCTGTCGTCGCGGTCGTAATATCGTGCTCGTCGATCAGGCCGACGATCGCGCCGGCTGCATCGACGATCGGTAACGAGCGCAGGTCGCGCGACACCATCAGTTGCGCGGCCGAGCGCAGGTCGGCGTCGAGCGCGACCGACACCGGCGGCATCATCAGATCCGCGGCGACCGCGAGCTGATGGAGCTCGGGGTTCGACGCGATCACGCGGAGCGCCTCGGCGGAGATCACGCCGTGGAGCACGCCCGCGTCGTCGACGATCGGGAACACGTCCTGATCCGGCGCATCGACGATCTGCGCGGTCAGCTCGGGCACTTTCGTGCTCGGCGAGAATTTGAGGAACGCGCGGTCTCGGCGCAACACGTCGCTGCAGCGCAGCTTGCTCAGCGGGTCGTTGTCGCGGCGATGCGCCGGCGAGTCGCGCAGCGTCGGCATCTGGGCGGGGTAGAGCGAGACCTTGCGCAGCGCGAGGAACGCGACGCCCTCGGCGAGCATCAGCGGGACGAGCAGCTCGTAACTGCCGGCGATCTCGCACACGAACACGAGGCTCGCGAGCGGCGTGTTCGCGATGCCGCCGTAGAACGTGCCCATCCCGACGAGCGCGAACGCACCCGGCTCGATCGCGGGATCGTTCAGCGCGATCCGCGCTGCGAGGCCGAATGCACCGCCGAGCATGCCGCCGATCGCGAGCGCGGGCGCGAAGTCACCGGCGCTACCGCCGGTACCGATCGTCAGGCTCGACGCGATGATCTTCACCAGCGCGAGCAGCACGAGGATCTCGACGCCGCGCCAGCCGATCGGCAGCCAGTCGGCGCCGGTGATCGCGACCTGGGCCGCGCCGTAACCGCCGCCGAGGATGCCGAGGCCCTGATCGGTGCGGCCGATCGTCGGGCCTACGAAGTGAAGGAACAGCACGACGAACACGCCGAGCGCGAGCCCGCCCGCGGCCGGGCGCATCCACTCGGCGATCCGCAGCTTGCGCGTGACCTGCTGCGCGAGGCGCAGTGTGCCCACGAACAGCGACGCCGCCGCCGACACCACGATCGCGAGCCCGATGTAGAGCGGAATTTGCCCGGGCTTGAACGGAAACGCCTTCAGGTGGCCGAACAGCGTCGCCTCCCCGAACACCGAGATCGAGACCGAATACGCGATCACCGATGCGAGCACCGTCGGGATCAGCGCTTCGGATTCGAAGTCATCGCGATACAGCATCTCGATCGCGATCAGCGCGGCGCCGAGCGGCGCACGAAACACCGCCGAGATACCGGCACCGACGCCGGCGACCATCAACACGCGGCGCTCGCGCGCCGACACGCGCAGATAGCGCCCGACCGTCGAGCCGATGCCGGCTCCGATCTGCATCGTCGGGCCTTCGCGACCGCCGGATCCGCCGGAGCCGAGCGTCGCGATCGACGCGAGCGGCTTGACCCACAGCACGCGCCTCCGCATCGCACCGTCGCTGTGGTGGAACGCCTCGATCGTCGCGTCGCCTCCGCCACCGCGGCACTCCGGCGCGTAGCGAGTGAAGAAGCTTCCGACCAACGCGCCGAGCGCGGGAATGAACGCGAGCAGCCACAGGTGCGAGTGCGGTGCTTGTCCGCCGCCGAGCACGCGCTCGCCCGCGGCGCGCAGCGGGTCGTAACCCGCGACCTGCTCGAGCAAGAGATTCTGGACGAGCTCCGCACCCGCGAAGAACGCACAGCCCATGATGCCGGCCGCCAGTCCGACGACGGCGGCGTGAAACAGCGTGCGGCCGACGATCTGGAGCTCGAGCGGTTGATCGGCGGGTGTGATCAGGCCGACGAGGTTGCGCATGGGGCGCAACACCGCGGCGGTCGCGTAGACGAACGGATTTTGCGCGGGCTCGCTGGGGCGGTCGGGAGGCTCGCCTTCGGGAGCCGGATCGGTCACGTCCGCCACTATACTTTGAGTCCCAAACGTTCGCTGGCGCGCGGCCGCCAGACCATCCAGATCAGCGAGCCCGGAATCGCGCACAGCGCGAGCGCGATCGTCACCGCGTCGTAATTGTCACGGTGATCAACCACGTAGCCGATGATCGGGTTCGCGATGATCAGCGCGAGCGATTGTGCTCCGGCGAGCGTGCCACCCGCGAACGACACGATGCCGGGAGCGAGCTTGGCGAGCATGTCGGACGTGCTGAGCGTGTACATCGCGCCGCCCCCGGCGAGCGCGAGCGACAACAGGGCAGTCGCTTTCCACGGCGTCATGGCCCATGGCACGAACGCGATCGCGCTGACCAGGATCAATGCGGCGAAGTACAGCGAGCCCGGTGGCGAGCCATCGCTCCGGCGCAGCCGCGAGCCGAGGTCGCCGAAGATGATCGCGCCAGCGTCGAGCGCGAGCGGTGGCAGCCACAGGTAGTCGCCGACATGCTTCTGCGAGATCGCGTGCGTCCACACGAGATACTTCGCGCCCCAGGCCGCCGCGAAGCCATTGACCGCCGCAACGGCGAACACCGCGATCAAGCCTCGGATGATCACCGGTTCGCGCAAGAGCTCCCCGAACCGCGGCCGCACGGTCGTGACCTCGGGCTTCAGCTCGAGCGTCTCGGTGACGTCGCGCCGGCGGGCGAGCCAGATCCACAGCGGCACCCACAGGAGGCCGACGATCGCGGTACCGAGGAACGTGACGCGCCAGCCAGCGACCGAGTACAGCCGCGCTGCGATCGGTGGAACCAACATCCCGCCGATCGACGAGCCCGTGAACAACAGGCCGAAGCCGCGCGATTGCTCCGCCGGCGGAAGTGCGCGTTGCACGGTCTGCGCGGCGCCGGGAAAGCCTGGCCCCTCGGCGAGGCCGAGCGCGATACGAAGCGCGAACAACACGGCGAAGTTCGGCACGAGCGCGTGGAGCGCCGCGATGCCCGACCACACGAGCACCGACAGCGCGAGCCCGCGGCGGGCGCCCATCCGATCGATCCACCAGCCGGCGACCGGCGTCGCGAGCAGATACGCGATCGAGAACGCCGACGCGAGCCAGCCATAGCCGGTCTCGGAGATGCCGAGCGCTTCGGTCACTTTTGGCGCGAGGACCGAGAACGTTTGCCGATCGATGTAGCTGACCGTCATCGTCAGCGTCGCGACCGCGACGACCGACCAGGCGACCCGGCGCGGCAGCATTTCCCCCCTGTTAGCACCGGTCGCGAAAAATCGACACCGCGCTTGGATCCTTCCTTGGGATGGTGCGTTTGGGTGGGGCATGACCTCGTCGCGCCAAATTTCTTGGTGCGTGGGGGTGGGCGCCTTGGCGCTCTCCGCCACCGCTATGGCTCAACCTCAGCAGCTCGCGACCGATCGCGTCGAAGCGTTGATGCTCGCGACCGATGGCCGGCCACTCCCACTTCACGAGGAGAAGCTCGACATCACGATCGACGGCGAATACGCCACGACGACGATGCACCAGACCTACCTCAACAAGTCGAGCGGGCAGATCGAAGGCACGTACAAGCTCCGCCCCGGCACCGGCAGCCACGTCGATGGCTTCGCGTACTGGAACGGAGAGGACAAGATCGTCGGCGAGGTGTTCGAGAAGCAGACGGCGCATCGCGTGTACGACTCGGTCGTCGCGCGCCGTCGCGATCCCGGCCTGCTCGAGGAGAGCGGCGAGGGCCAGTTCTCGTTCAAGGTGTTTCCGATCGCGCCGAACGAGAACAAGCGCGTCGAGGTCCGCTGGACCAAGTGGCTCGAGCGCCACGCGCAGACCGTGCACTATCACGCGCCGATCACGAGCCGCGATGCGGAGGTCGTCGCCGAGATCCACGGGCCGGTGAAGAACGTGCGGTCGTCGACGCACCGCTTGCGGTTCGAGAAGCTCGCGAACGGCGTCCGCGTGCGCGCCGATGGTGCGTCGGCGCCCGGCGAGCTCGTGCTCGACTACGATCTCGACGAGCCGGCGTGGACGCCGGACGCGTACGTCCAGGCGGGGCAGGGCCCGGATGAAGGTTGGTTCGCCGTCGCGCTCGCCGCGCCGAAGCTACCCGAGGCCACGGTCACCGCGAAGGACATGACGATCGTCATCGATCACTCCGGCAGCATGACGACCGACGACAAGATGGAGCATGCGAAGCGAGCCGCGATCGCGATGGTCGAGATGCTCGGCGCGAAGGATCGCGTCAACGTGATCTCGTTCTCCGACGAGGTCGATCCGCTGTTCAAGTCGCCGCAGCCGATGACGCGCGACAACCGCGAGCAAGCGCTCCAGTTCATCGAGCGCCTGCACCCGACCGGCGGCACCGACATCGCGCTCGCGCTGAAGACGGCGGTCGCCGATCAGCTGGCAGGCTCCGAGAACCCCGAGGTCGTCGTGTTCCTGACCGACGGCCAGTCCGATGCGGCGCAAGCCGATGCGGTCAAGACCGGCAACGTGCGCCTGTTCACGCTCGGCCTCGGCAGCGACGTCAACAAGCCGCTGTTGTCGCGGCTCGCCGCGCAGCGCCGCGGTCGGTTCACGTTCATCGAGAACGCGAGCGCGATCGAGCCCGAGGTTCGTAGGCTCGCGACGAACATCGCGAAGCCGCTTCTCGTCGATGTCGCGGTCAGCGTCGAAGGTGCGAACGCGACGCGGATGTATCCGCGCACGCTGCCCGATCTGTTCGCCGAGGACGAGCTCCGCGTGTCGGGTCGGCTGCGCGGTACCGGCTCGGTGAAGTTCAAGATCACCGGCAAGCTCGCCGGCAAGCCGGTCGAATTCACCCGCACGGTCGAGGTCGGCAAGGCGAAAAGCGCGTGGACGGCGCCGCTGTGGGCGCAGTCGCGGATCGATCACCTGCTCGAGGAGATCGCGCTCGACGGCTCGAAGACCGAGTACCAGAACGAGGTGCTCGAGCTCGCGCTCGCCTACAACTTCGTCACCCCGTACACGGCCTTCCTCGCGGTCCCCGAGTCGGAGCTCGGCACGATGCACGACACCGTCGCGCAGGCCCGCCTCGACAAGGAGCGGATCATGAAGAACAACCCGGACGTCGGCGCGGTCGCGATGAACAAGCAGAAGGACAGGTCCCGCTTCATCGCCGACAAGAGCGGTGGCGATGCGGACGACGAAGACGACGCGAAGCCGTCGCGCAAGCGAGTCGCGATGAAGGATGACGCCGACAACGATGGCGCGCCGCCGCAGGCCGACATGGCGCCTGACGCGCCGCGGGACTTCGCGAAGTCCGAGCGCGAAGAGAGTGCACCCGTCACCGCGAGCGGCACGACCGTGCACGGACACGGCTGCGCGGGCTGCGCGACGACCGGTGGCGACGGCGCCTCTGCGGCGCTGCTGCTGCTCGGTACGGCGCTCACGCTGCGCCGCCGCCGCCGCCGCTAGTGGTCTTTCGGCGCGGTCTTCCACTCCTTCATCGCCTGATCGCCCGGACGATCGACGTGAACTTTGTCGTCGACCGAGCTGACCCACGACAGCGGGATGTAGTGATGCACGCCGTTCTTGTCCTTGGTCAATTTGATCTCGTCGCGACCCTCGAGGTGATCGACGGTCGCGAATTGGCCGTTCTCCGAACAGACGACGGCCATGTGGGGCTTGATCAGGCCTTGTGCAGTTTGGCTATCCAACATGGCCAGAAGCTGTGCAAGTCGCGCACCGCTGGCGGGCAACTTGCACGCTCGCTGTGCATGACGAAACGCGCGCATCGCCCACAGAAGGCAGAGGAAGTTCAGGACGACGATCTTCGTCCGATGGTCGTGAGGCCGCTCGAACATCTCGACGATCGCCGGCGCAATCCCAAGGACATCGAGGTCGACGCGGTGGCGATGGCCGCGGGAGTCGCGCACGGTGGCACGATCGAGAACCGTGCCGAGGCGCTCGCTACGCGCGGCAGTGGGGGCCGTAAGCGCTCGGGAGCATTCGGACGCTACCGGAGCGGCCGCGATATCTCGAAGAAACGCTAGGTGAAATTCCTGGTCGGCCTCGGGTGTTGAATCCTCGTGCCGGCCAAACGCCTCGCGCTCCGCATCCTGCTGATCTCGATCGCGGTCGCGTCGGTCCTGGGCATCATCGGCATCCTCGCCGATGGGCTCCGCCATACCGCACTGCACGTATGGCTGACCTCGATCGCGATCAGCTGCGCGAGCCTGCTCGCGCTCGCGCAGATCTCGGCGTTCGAGCTACCGCAGGGCCGGGTCGTGTCGCGCGGCGGTCTCGCGATCACCGCAGTCACGCTCGTCGTATGGGTCGCGGCGATCTGGAGCGAGCCGAACGACGACGAGTTCTGGCAGTTCGCGGGGTCGCTGCTGCTGTTCGCGATCGCATCGGCGCACGCGTGCGTGTTGTGGCTCGCGCGTCTGCCGCCTCGCGCGCAGGTCGTCCGCGCGGCCGCGCTCGCGTGCGACGTCCTGCTCGTCGTGCTCATGCTCGCGGGCCTATGGTCCGAGTTTCACGATCAAGCGGCCGGTCAGTTCCTCGCGATCCTGTGCGTGATCGAGAGTGGCCTCACGATCGCGGTGATCGCGATCTCCGCGGCTGCACGATCGACCCCGGTCGCCGGCGACATCTCGGAGGTCTGCTTCTGCGTGCGCTGCGGCAAGAGCCTGTGGGTCGCCGCGGGCGACGTGCGCTGCCGTCACTGCGACGCGACGTTCTTCGTCGAGCTTCGCGACGTCAAAGACCTGCCGAGCGCCGTGCTCCGCTAAAACGTCGTGCCGATTCGGAGGCCGACAACGGTGCCGTGCGGCACCGCGTTGTCGTGACCGCTGACGATGTCGGTGTGCTCGACGCCGAGCGAGATCCACGCGAGGTTGCCGTGGCCCCAGCGCAGATAGCGAGTCAGCGCGGCCCCGTAGCTCGCGACCATGCCATTGCCGAACATGCCGTTCATCTGAGGCGCGAGCTTCATCAGCGAAGCATCGACCTCGAGATGGATCCCCCACGGGAGCTCGACATCGTAGCGTCCCGCCGCGGTCCAGCCGGAGAACCCGGGTTCCTGATCCGGTGCGAACACACCATCGCTCCACACCCGACCTTCGACACTCGCGCGCGCCCGCGGACCCAGCGCGAAGCTGCGTCGATCATCCTCGGTCGTGGTCGTCGCGAGGCCTTCGACCGGCGCGAACCGCAGCCCCGGATCGAGCTGCAATGGCTCGTCGCCATCGTCGGTGTCGAGCCGGCGGTGCAGCGCATCGTCGGCGAACGCGGTCGCCGTACAGGCGAGCACCAACGCGACGACGACCGACCGCACGAGCCATAGACTACGCGCGCGGCAAAAGGGTTGCCGCCAGAAAATGGCCCGGGCCGACGGAGTGCCTCACGATGCGGCGTGCCCGATCTGCCCGCCGTCCCGCCGAACCCCGTGGTCCAGCACGAGGATCGCGATCGCGAGCAACGCTCGGCGTTGCGCTGGGCCTCGGCATTCGCGGTCGTGACCGTGTTCTGGCTCTTGATGCCGATCGGTATCGGCATCCTGCTCGGGACGTTCCTCGCATTCATGGTCGAGCACACCCACGAGCGGCTGCGCAGGTGGCTCGGCGTGCGGTGGGCCGCGATCGCGACCGTCGCGGGCGCCAGCGTCGGGCTCGCGGCGACGCTCGGCGGACTCGGCTGGCTGTTCGTCGCGAAGGGCACGACGCTCGCGCGGATGTTGCTCGATGCGTTCAAGCCCGGCGCGCCCGGCGATCGCGCGTTGACCGCACTCGGCCACCTCACCGATCGGATCGGCATCTCGCAGGATGCGTTGCAGGAGAGAGCGCGCAACCTGGCCTCCGATATCGCCGATCGCACCGCCGGCATCGCAGCGACGATCGCGTCGACGACCGGCGCCGCCATGCTCGGTCTGTTCTTCGCGATGCTCGCGATGTTCTACGTGCTGCGCAACTGGGAGACCATGTCGCTGCGCGCACAAGAGACGTTTCCGCTTCGCCCCGATTACACGCGCGCGCTGTTCGAAGAGTTCCGCACCGTCGGGCGAACGACGTTGCTCGGCGCGATCGGCACCGGCATCGCGCAGGGCCTCTTCGCCACGATCGCGTACTGGATCGGCGGCGTGCCCGAGCCGATCTTCTTCGGTGCGGCGACCGCGGTCGCGTCGTTCGTGCCCGCCGTCGGCACGCTGCTCGTGATCATTCCCGTCACCATCGGTCTGTTTCTTGTCGACATGCCCGGTCACGCGACGCTCGAGCTCGGGTTCTCGCTCGTGTTCGTCGTCGCGATCTGCGACTACGTGATCCGGCCGCGCCTCGTTCAGGGCGAGACCAAGGTGCCGGCGCTGATCACGTTCGCGTCGCTGTTCGGCGGCGTCGAGGCGTTCGGCTTGAAGGGCCTGATCCTCGGTCCCGTGCTGATGTCGCTCGCGCTCGCGGTGCTCCGGCTCTATGCCGCCGAGGCGCGCGGTCGGAATTAGGCGCTATGCTCCGCGCATGAAGCTCGCGCCGCTTGCCCTGTTGATGCTGCTGGCCACCACCGCCTCTGCGAGGAAGATCCCGTGTCGCAGCGAAGGTCCGACCGTCGTCGAGATCAAGCTCGTCAAGCTCGGCGCAGGTGGCGAAGGCCACGTCACGAAGATCTTCGAGGGCGACGGTTGGCTCGCGCACGACACCGACAAGGATGGCAAGGACTCGAACGAGGTGAAGGGCTGTGTCGCGCCGAGCGACGTCCACGACCTCCAGGCAAAGCTCGCCAAGGCGAAGTGGAAGATCACGACCGCGCGCAATCACTGCATGGCGATGGCGACGACCTCGACCGAGTACAGCGTCAAGGGCAAGGTCGTGTGGACCGAGCAGATGTGCAGCGGCAAGACACTCGACAAGGACAGTCAGGCCGCGATCGATGCGGTCAAAGCCGTGATGGCGAAACTCAAGTCCTGAGCAGCGGTTCGACGCATTGCGCCGTGCGCGACCAAGGCGCCCGACCCCTGTGCGCACGCCGTCGATTACGGTAAGACACGGCCGTCCATGAGCCTGCCCAACCTGTCTGTCGCGCCACCCTCGGGCCAACTCTCGGCCGAGACGTGTCTCCAGATCTACGACTTGATGCTGCGCGCGCGCATTCTCGAAGAGCGCCTGATCAGCATGTACAAGCAGGGCGACGGCTACTTCTGGATCGGCGGCCCCGGCGAGGAAGCGTTCAACGTCCCGCTCGGCCTGCTCGCGAACAAGGGCGCGGGCGTCGATCACGACTACCTGCACCTCCACTATCGCTCGAGCGCGACGCTGCTCGCGATGGGCGCGCATCCGATCGACTCGCTGCGCCAGATGCGCAACGTCGCGACCGACCCGTATTCGAAGGGCCGCAACTTCGCGGGCCACTACTCGAAGCGCGAGTGGAACATCGTCCCGGTGACCTCGCCGATCGAGATCCAGTACTCGATCGCGATCGGCACCGCGCGCGCGCAGCGCAAGGGCACCGGCGCGAAGGGCATCTCGATCGTCCAGGGCGGCGACGCCGGCACGGCGGAAGGCGACTTCGCGACCGCGCTCGTGTGGAGCTCGCGCAAGGGCAACGAGCTGCCGCTCCTCATGATCGTCACGAACAACCGCTACGGCATCTCGACGTCGTTCCAGGGCCAGCACGGCTACGACCAGATCGCGGATCGCGGCAAGGCGTTCGGCATGCCGACCGCCGTGGTCGACGGCAACGATCCCGAGGCGAGCTACGCGGCGCTCCAGACCGCGCTTCATTACGTCCGGACCGAGAAGAAGCCGTACCTGCTCGAGGCGATGGTCTCGCGCCTGCGCGGCCACTCGTCGGCGAGCGGCGCGAACATCGTGAAGGGCGAGCTCGACTGCCTCGAGAAGTTCGAGTCGACGCTCGAGGCGCGCAAGCTGATCGACCGCGGAGAGATCGAGAGGCGCCGCGCCGCGATCACGGCCGAGCTCCTCGATGCATCGAAGCAGATCCGCGACGAACCACCTCCATCACCAGACTCGATCTGGGAGCACGTGTTCAGCGCCAAGAACCTCGTGGGCGGGGAGCGCTAGATGTCGACGATGATCCAGGCCATTCGCATGGCGCTCCACGTCGGCGAGACCAAGCTCGGCGTCACCGACATCTTCGGCGAGGACGTCGGTCCGCCGCTCGGCGGCGTGTTCACCGGCACCCAGGGCCTCGAGACCGCGTGGAACACGCCGCTCGACGAGCGCGGCATCGTAGGTACCGCGATCGGTCTCGCGATGGCGGGCCAGAAGCCGGTCGCCGAGATCCAGTTCTGCGACTACGCGTTCAACACGATCGACCTGCTCAAGGTCGCCGGCAACACGTGCTGGTCGACCGGTGGCGACTGGAACGTACCGATGGTGCTGATGACGCCGGTCGGCGCCGGTATCCGCGGAAGTCTGTATCACTCGCACTCGTTCGACGCGCAGGCGACCCGGATCCCCGGCTGGAAGATCGTGATGCCTTCGACGCCGCGCGACGCCTACGGCCTGATGCTCTCCGCGATCCAAGATCCGAACCCCGTGATGTTCCTCATGCCGAAGGCGCTGCTCCGCGTGAAGAGCCGGCCGGGCGAGGAGATTCCGGGCGAGCCGGGCGACGACAAGAAGCTCGGCCAGATGATCGATGCACCGCTCGGCGACCGCAGCGCGTGGAAGCCGAACTGGCCGGAGCTCGAGGAGCTCTACATCCCGATCGGCGAGGCGAACGTCGCGCGGACCGGTTCGCACGTGACCGTGATCTCGTACGGCCGCAACGTCCCGATGTGCCTCGCGGCAGCCGAGCAGCTCGCCGCCGAGGGCATCGACACCGAGGTCATCGACCTCCGTTCGCTCCATCCTTATGACTGGCCCGCGATCGAGGCGAGCGTGCGCAAGACGACCCGCGTCCTGTGCGTCAACGAGGATACGGAGATCACCAACTTCGGCGAGCACCTGATCCGGCGGATCATCGAGGAGCTGTTCTACGAGCTCCAGGCGCCGCCGAAGCTGCTCGCGGGAGCTGCGATCCCGGGAATCGGCCTCGCCGATAACCTCGAGATGGCGAGCGTGCCGCAGGTCGACACGATCAAGGCCGCGATCGCCGAGCTCGCACGCACCGAGCCCTAGCTATCGCTGCGATAGGTCGCCGGATCTAGCTCGAGGCGCTTCAGCGCGTCGTAGATCTCTTTGCGCGTCTTCTGGCCGAGCTTCGCGGCGAGCGAGATGTTGCCATTGGCCATCCGGAGGAGCTGCGAGAAGTACTCGAGCTCGAACTTGGTCTTTGCCTCGCGATACGCGATCGGCATCGCGGTCGGCTCGATCGGTGTCGCGTTCGTGAACGCGATGTGCTCGGCATCGATGGTGTTGTCGGGCGCGAGCAGGATCGCGCGCTCGAGGAGGTTCACGAGCTCGCGCACGTTGCCCGGCCACGGGTACGCGACCAGCTTCTCGAGCGCGGCCGCGGTCAGCCGGAGGGCAGGGCGATTCTCGCGCCGCGCGATCGTCGAGAGCTGATGCGTGACGATCGGCGCGATGTCCTCCGCGCGATCGCGGAGCGGAGGCACGTGCACGGGATAGACGTGGATTCGATAATAGAGGTCCTCGCGGAACCGGCCGGCCTCGATCTCTTTTTCGAGCTCGCGGTTCGTCGCGCTGACTAACCGAAGCTTAACCCTCTTGGGCTCGGTCGCGCCGACTCGCTGGACCTCACTGGTCTCGAGCACGCGCAGCAACTTCGCTTGAAGCGCGAGCGGCAGCTCGCCGATCTCGTCGAGAAACAGCGTGCCGTTGTCGGCGAGCTCGAACGCGCCGGGCTTCGCGTTGACCGCGCCGGTGAAAGCGCCGCGGTTGTAGCCGAACAGCTCGGACTCGAACAAGTTCTCCGGAATCGCGGCGCAGTTGATCGCGACGAACTGATGCTTCGCACGCGGCCCACAGAAATGAAGCGCGCGCGCGACGAGCTCCTTGCCGACGCCGCTCTCGCCCGTGATCATCACCGGCGTTTGCGCGGCCGACAGCTGATCGAGCTGACCGCGCAGCTGGCGGAGCTGCGGGCTGTTGCCGATGATCATGTCGCTCTTGCGGCGCCACGATGGGATCGGCATCGTGATGTCTTCTTCGCGCGCCTCGAGCAGGTGGCCGAGCAACGAAGCGAGCAGCGTCGCCGGCGGTGCGGTCGGCAGCCAGATGTCGGGCGAAATCGTCGTCACCGGCTCTGCGCCGATCGCGACGAGCGGGGTGCGAGGCATCCTCGCGCGGAGGTTGTCGAGGAGCTCGTCGCACAGCGCACCGCTGTCGACGACATAGAGGTGAGCGCCGCGTGCTGCCTCCCAGGCAACTACATTCGGCCAGTGGATCGGGACCACTCCCCAACGTCCCGCTTTCGAGACGATCTCGGCTAGCTGCTCGAGATTCGGGGCATTCGTCCCACAAACGGCGACGGTAAGCGTTTCACGATCCATCTGACGCCTGGATGGAAAAGCATACAACAGGCATTTCCCGGATCCAGGAAAATTAGAGAGTTAGAGGCAAGTGGATGCGATTCGGTACAGGTCCCCCGGATCTGGTTCGGCCAGACTCCAGATAAATCGAGCCTTAAAGCACTACGAATAGGTTGGATCTAACCGTGCACTGACAGCCAGGCATGAAGTTGATGGCATTGGGTGGGTTTGCGGCGCTCTCGCTTACCGCGGCGTGTGTGGATCAAGGCGACACCGTGGACATGACGGGCTCGTCGGTGGAGGCAATCACGGGCCATCAAGGTCAGATGCTCCCGAACAACCTCGCGATCCCGAACATGGCGGGATGGGGTTCGACGTTCAACGAGCAAGGCGGCATCGACCTCTCGAATCCGTTCTTCGGTGACTTCGGCACGAATGGTCGCCGCTGCGTGTCGTGTCACTTGCCGACCGCGGGTTGGGGCATCACCCCGCCGCAGATCCAGGAGATCTTCGCGCTCACCCAGGGCGGCAAGCTCGATGACGGTGCGGGCCTCGGCGCGATCTTCCGTACGGTCGACGGCTCGAACTCGCCGAACGCCGACGTGTCGACGCTCGCGAAGCGCAAGCAGGCGTACTCGATGCTGCTCAACCGCGGCCTGATCCGCGTCGGCCTGCCGATTCCGGCGAACGCCGAGTTCGAGCTCGTCGCGGTCGACGATCCGTACGGCTATGCGAGCGCGAACGAGCTCTCGCTGTTCCGCCGCCCGCTGCCGGCCGCGAACGATAGCTTCCTGGCGACCGTGATGTGGGATGGCCGCGAGACCGTCGTCGGCGCGACGATCGGCTCGGACCTCGAGACCCAGGCGAACGACGCGACGCTCGGTCACGCGCAGGGCATCACGGGGCTCACCCAAACCCAGCGCGCGGACATCCTCGACTTCGAGGACGCGAACTACTTCGCGCAGATCTACGACTACGGTGCGGGCAACCTCGACAGCGGCGGCGCCAACGGTGGCCCGCACAACCTGTCGAACCAGGACTTCCACATCGGCATCAACGACAACTTCGGCGACTGCATCGATCCGGACAACACGGGTTGCCGCTCGATCGGTGCACCTCTCGGCAGCGGCACGCGTGGCGCGCCGTTCACCTCGATCGTGTTCGACATCTACAACGCGTGGACGAACACGAACAGTGGCGGCAACAAGGCCGCGGCGAACCGCCGCCAGGTCGCGCGCGGCGAGGCCCTGTTCAACACGTTCCCGATCACGATCAGCGGCGTCAGCGGCCTCAACGACGAAGCGGCGTTCGGTACGCCGACGAGCATCGTCGGCACCTGCGGCACCTGCCACGACACGCCGAACTCGGGCAACCACTCGGTCGTCGCGCCGCTCAACATCGGCCTGACCGACGCGTCGCGCCGCACGGCGGACATGCCGCTCTACACGCTGCGTAACAAGACCACCGGCGAGATCAAGCAGACGACCGACCCCGGTCGCGCGCTGATCAGCGGCAAGTGGAAGCACGTCGGTCGCTTCAAGGGCCCGGTGCTCCGCGGTCTCGCGTCGCGCGCGCCGTACTTCCACAACGGCTTCGCGGCTGACCTCGACGCGGTCATCGACTTCTACAACGACCGCTTCAGCATGAACCTCACGACCCAGCAACACGCCGACCTCGTGGCGTTCCTCGAGACCCTGTAAGCCTCTTCCCGAAACGTAAAAAGGGCACCCCGCGGGGTGCCCTTCGTCGTTTCGGACGACTTTGCTTACTTCTTGATCTCGCGCGAGTTGCCGAACTTGTCCGGGCTGATCGCCTGGCCGCCCGACTTGAGGTCGAGCTTGGTCTCGTTCGCGCCTTCCTTGATGTCGACCTCGGTCTCGAGCGGCTCGCCGCTACGCTCGTTCCACGCCTGGACCCGGTACTTGCCCGGGGCGAGGCTCTTGAACGAGAAGCTGCCGTCCGGCTCGGTCGAGACGTACGCCGGCGCGTCGACGACGATCAGGTACGCGGACATCGACGCGTGGAGGTTGCAGCCGAGGCGGATGATGCCGGCCTTGTCGACCTTGACGTCGCGGCTCTCGCCGTTCTTGAACATGCCGAGGTCGAACGCCTTGGTCTTCGACAGCGAGAACACGTTGTGGAAGATCGGATCGTAGTTCGGGAACGACACGGTCGAGCCCACCGGCACCGCCATCACGTGCGGCGCGAACGTCTTGTCGCGCTGCTCGATGACGCGCTTCTTCGGGACGCGCTTCGCAAACTTGCCGCTCTTCGGCCACATCATGATCACGCCGAAGCCGTCCGGCGCCTTGCCGTCGACCGTCATCGTGCCCTTGAGCGAGCCAGCGAGCGGCTTCGCGGCCGGCTGGTCGGCATCCGAGCTACCGATCACCTTCGGCTGCGCGCCCGCGTCGGCGAGCTTCGTCGTCGGCGTGGTGACGCGCGTCGGAGCGCCGGCGCGGAAGATCGAGGCGACCGAGCTGACTTCCTTCGCGTCCTTCATCTCGGCGCGGGTGTAGAGCTGCTCGGCGTACGAGCGCTGGCCGCGCTTGCCGGCGATGACGGCCACGCCGAGCAGGCGCTGCGCCTCGGGATCCTTCACGCTCGACGCGAGCTTCGTCACCTTCGCGAGGCTCTTGTCGTCGATCGGGTGGAGCTTGTCGGGGCCGACGACCATCGTCGGCTTGAGCGGGCCGAGCGCGCCGAGGACTTCGCCCTTCTCCTTCTCGGGGACCTTGAACTTGTCGAGCGACTTCACGAGGTCTTCGACCAGCGCGTTGAAGTCGTCATCGACGAGGTCCATGCCCGCGTGGGCATCTTCCATCGACTTGCCGGTGTACTTGACCGGGCCGCCGGCCGCCATGCTGACGAGCTCGACGAGCTTCGCCTTGAGGTTCTCGGCGTCGACGTTGAAGAACCGGTCCATGATCCGCGGATCGGTCGTCGTGTTGCCGACGAAGTCGGCGACGACGGCGGTGATCGCTGGCGCACCGCCGAGGCGGTCGTACAGCGACTTCGCTGCGGGCGCTCCGGGGGTCGGCGCCGGCGCCGGCTCGCCCTTCGCGACCTCGCCACCACCGCCGGACGGCGGAGGCGTCGTATCCGGCCCGGTTGGAGCCGTTTTCTTGGAGGAACCACCGCACGCTGCGAGCAGCGCGACCACGAGCAAGCCACGAGATTTCATGGCCCCGAGCTAAGCCGTTCGGCGCGCTCGTAGCAAGTTCACGAAGTACAGAATGCCAAGGATTCCGGCGAGGGCCCAGCACCCGGTCCTCACCCAGCCAAAGGTCGGAGCGGGGGCGGGTGGGGGTGGTAGGGTCGCCACGAGTGTCCCGACGGCCGCCAGGGCCTTGGGCAGTGCGACCGGAATCTCCGTCGAGGAACCCGTCTTGGCATCGGGTTTGGGGGCGACCAACACGATCGTCGAATCGAGCCCTCGGAGCTCGGCACCCAGGACGTGGCCCCCGAGCTGGGAGATCACCGGGCCGAGATCGATCGCGGTCGCCAGAGCGACGGCTCCGGCCTCGTCTCCGCGCTGCGAGCTGACCGGCGTCGACACCACGACCTGGAGGCCGTTCGGCTTGACGACGTGCAGGCGCGGCTGGTGGTCGGCGCGCACGGGCAGGGCCGCGTCCTTCGGCACGCGGAGCATCACTGCGAGGTCGGCGTCGTGCTTCTGGAGGAGCTCGAACGTCTCGCTCGGATCCAGCTTGAGCGAGAACTCGTTCTTGAACATGTCGTTGACCGTCGCGACGTCGGTCTCGACGCCGGCGCGCAGCATCGGCGTCTGCGCGAGGCCGTCGGCGCGTAGCTGCGCGGCGTGGGTGGCGGACTCGATCGTCGACGCGAGCTTGTCGCCATCGCTCTTCACGAGCGCGAGGTTCGGATCGGCCCCGGCGGTCTGCTTCGGATCGGCGACGAGCAATGCGGCGCCTGCGGCCGCGGCGACGATCGCTGCGACCAACCACGCGATGCTCGCGCGGCGCGGCGGTGGGCTCGGTAGCGCGACGACTTTTGCCGGGACCGACGCTTCGGTCGGCCTGGCTTCGGTCCCGTCGCCGATCGGGATCGCGTACGGCATCGGCGCGCTATCGCGGCCGACCGGGCGAACGATGCCGGCGAACGCCGACAGCGCGGCTTCGACGTCAGCCATCGTGCTGAACCGCTCGTCGGGGTTCTTCGCGAGGAACCGATCGAACAGCATCGCCTCGAACCCCGGCGGCATGTCGGGGATGTCGAACGGCGGCGGCGGCTCCGACACGATCTGCTTGAACAGCGCGTCCGGATCGCCGCCGTTGTCGAACGGCCGGGCGGCGGCGAGCATCTCGTAGATGATCACGCCGAGCGCGTAGACGTCGGTCCGGCGATCGACGGCCTCGGGGTTCGTGATCTGCTCCGGCGCCATGAACTCCGGCGTGCCGATCACCATCGCGCGGTCGCGCGGCGAATCGTCGTCGAGGAAGCGCGAGATGCCGAAGTCGAGCACCTTGACGTGATCGTTCGACTCGTCGCGGTCGGTCAGGAACACGTTGTCGCTCTTGAGGTCGCGGTGAACGATGCCGGCCTGATGTGCGGCGTGGAGTGCGGACGCGATCTGGCGCGCGATCCGGAACACGCGGCGAGGCTGGAGCCCGCGCACGCGATAGATCTCGTCGGTCAGGAGCGTGCCCTCGAGGAACTCGAACACGATGTAGGGCACGCCCTCGCGCGTGAACCCCATGTCCGTCGACTCGACGATGTTCGGATGGCCGAGCGTGCCGGCGGCGCGGGCCTCGTTCATGAACCGCTCGAGCACGTCCGCGTCCTCGGCGAGGTCTGCGCGCAGGAGCTTCAGCGCGACCTTGCGTTTGATCAGCTGGTGCTCCGCGAGGAACACGCTGCCCATCCCGCCCCGATCGAGCTCCTTGAGGATCTTGTACCGTCCCTCGACGGAGTCGCCGACTTTGAGCGTCATCTCTACCGCTTGAGGATCAGGCTACCGACGTAGAGCATCAGGAACAGCGTCGCGAGAAGCGCGCAGACATAACAAGCGTACATCATGCTCTTGGCGGCAGTCGCGACCTGCGCGGCCGCAAGCGTCGCGGTGACCGTCAGCGTCGGGCCCTTCGCCAGCGTCGTGACGACCGGAACGCTGATCTTCGTCCCGTTGCCCGCCGCCGGAATTCCGCCCAGCTGCACCGGCTTGCCGAACCCGGTCAGCGCGACGCCGGTGAGCTTGTCGTAGCTTCGGCTCTCGGCCCGCGACAGATCGACGGGCGCGGCGAGCGTGATCGAGCCGAGCTCGCCGCCGCCTTGCTTCGACACCGGCGTCGTCACGACGATCGTCGGCACGTTGTTATCGAGCTCGAGCCGTGCGGTGCCCGCGGCGACCGGCTTCAGGTGCGTGCCGTCGGCGGGATAGGCGAACAGCGCCTGCGACGCGCCATCGCGGGTCTGGAAGATTTCGATGTGCTCGCCCTTGCCGAGCGCCACGGCGACGTCCTTGTCCTTGAACATGTCCGCGACGGTCGCGGCATCGGTCTGGATCGCGGCGCGCAACATCGTCGACGACGCGATCGCATCGGCGCGGACCTGGGCGGCATGCGCTTCGCCATCGATCGTGGTCGCCACGAGCTCGGCGACCGCATCGGCCTCCGTCGACTTCGTCGGAGCACTGGCGGGCGTGGGCGCCGGCTGGCTGACGCGCAACACGATCGCCGCGATCGCGGGGGCGATGGCAGCGATCAGGAATGCGAGGCGACCGAAGCGCCGCGCCGGCGGCGCGGGGAGCAGCGGACGATGAACGGACGGCTCGGTGCGGTCCTCTTCGCGTTCGAGCGCCGGTATCGGCTGGCTCGATCGCACGATGTGCGAGCGGGGGACCGCGTTGATTTCGCCGGAATGGATGACGTTATCGACTTCGGGATTCGCGACGCGCGGACGTCGCGGCGCGGGAGGTGCCGGCACCACCTCGATCACCGTATCGTCGTCTGGATTGGGAGTGTGGCTCACCGAAACTCCAGTTACCCATCCGAATACTGCCACACCCCGCCGACGAAAATGGTCGGATTCCGTGGGGATTAGAGGGACTCCTGCTGACAACGAACTTATCGAAGTGTGAGACGATGAAGGTGGGATGACGGTGGGTGCGCTCCAGCGCAAGACGGCAGCCGCGGGTGCGGTCCTGCTCGTGCTCGGATTTCTCACGGGTGTATTGCTGGCGCAGGCGATGACGCATCACATCGATGCGGATCTGCACCAGATCCTCGCAGCGCACTTCATCGCGGTGCTGGGGTGCCTCTGGCTGGTTGCAGTCGCGCTTACGTTGCCGATGCTGCGCTACGGTGAGAAGGGCCGGCGACGGCTCGTTCTGGTGACCGCAATTCCTGCGTATGGAAACTGGGGCGTGACGGCCGTCAAATCGTTCTTCCACGTCAGCGGAGTCGGCTTGACAGGTGACCACGCGAACGACGCGGTGTTCGCAGCGCTCGGCGCGCTGGTCGTGATCCCGTCGTTCGTCGCGGCAGGCGCGTGGGCTTACGGGCTACTCGGCACGCGTTCTGGCGACTGATCGATCGCGTCCCAGGTCGTGCGCTCGAGCGGACCGAACGTGTCGGTGAAGCCCGCGACCAGCGCCGCCAGCAGGTCGCTGCGGGTCGGTGCGATGCCTTCGATCGCGAGGCTCGTGACCTTCGCATCGATCGCCGTCGGGTCGGCGCGGAACACGCGGGCGAGGCGCGCCTCGTCGCGATCGACGATCACGGTGCCGTGCTGGAGCACGCCCCACTTGGTTCGGCGCTGCGCTCCGCCCGAGATCTTGCGGCCGCGGACCATCACGTTCGTGCCCTGGACGCGGACGTAGCACAGCGCATCGCGCGTGCGATCCGGCATGCTCTCGAGCTCCGCGGGTAGGCCGAGGCTGCGCAGCGCGTGGACGACGCCGCGCGACATCAGGCCGAAGCTGTCGGTGATGTTCGCGTTGAGCCCGGGATGATCGATCGGGAGCACGACCGCGTACGTCACCTCGGTCGCGTTGTGAAGGATGCCCCCGCCGCCGGTGCCGCGCTTGACGACGTCGAGGCCGAATTCGCGGACGACGTCGAGATCGATGTCGGCTTCCGACTGCGAATTGCCAAGGCTGATCGCCTCCGGCTTCCATCCGTACAACCTCACGGTCGGGACGACGGCCGCGTGGAGCAGCTCGTCGCGCCGCATGTTTTCGGCCGCGGTGAGGTGGCCATCCAGGAGCAACCGCATGGGGCGGAGCATAGCGGTCGATTTCGTAAAAAAAGTAGGGGCGCGGTGTCGAACCAGCGGTGTTTCATTCGTCGTGTCTGTGGAGTAGCTCGTGACAACATCGAAAGACGAAAACCTGAGGCGGTGCGACGACCTGCGACGGCTGCGACGCGCGCGTACCGATCGAGATCAGCGTGTTGCGTCGTCGCAGAAGGTGCTAGGTAATGGCCGCACCATGCGCGCGATGTTGGTTTCAATGCTCCTGCTCGCCGCGTGCAGCAAGAGCGCACAAGAAGGTGGCGGCGGACCCGGTGGCCCTGGTGGCGGTCAGATGCCGCCAGCAGAGGTCACGGTCGTGACGCTGAAGACAGAAAAGATCGCGCTCCAGACCGAGCTGCCGGGTCGAACGACGGCGTCGCTCTCGTCGGAAGTGCGGCCGCAGATCAGCGGCATCGTCAAGGCGCGTACGTTCGAGGAGGGCGCGCTCGTCAAGGCAGGGCAGGTGCTCTACCAGATCGATCCGGCGCAGTATCGCGCTGCGCTCGCGGGCGCCGAGGCCGACCTCGCGAACGCGAAGGCGATGCTCGAGTCCGCGAAGATCCGCGACGACCGATTCGCCGGTCTCGTGAAGATCGAGGGCGTGTCGAAACAGGAAGCCGATGACGCTCGGCTCGCGCACAGCGCGGCGGTCGCGAGCGTCTCGCAGAAGCAAGCCGCGCTCGATCTCGCGCGGATCAACCTCGACTACACCGCGATCAAGGCGCCGATCACGGGCCGGATCGGCAAGTCGTCGATCACCGCCGGTGCGCTCATCACCGCGAACCAGCCGACGCCACTCGCGACGATCCGCTCCCTCGATCCGATCTATGTCGATCTGACCGAGTCGAGCGAGGCGCGCCTGCGCCTCCGCGCGGCGATGGGCGAAGGCAAGCTGTCGGCCGGCACGGCCGGGGTGAAGCTGATCCTCGGCGATGGCTCGACCTACAAGCAGGACGGCACGCTCGAGTTCGCGGAGGTCGCTGTCGACGAATCGACCGGCACGGTCACGCTGCGCGCGAAGTTCCCGAACCCCGACGAGACGCTGCTGCCCGGCATGTACGTGCGCGCCCAGCTCAACGAGGCGATCGCCCAGGACGCGATCCTCGCGCCGCAGCAAGGCGTCACGCGCGACGCGAAGGGCAACGCGACCGCGATGGTCGTCGGTGCCGACGGCAAGGTCGAGCCGCGCGTGCTCGTCGCCGATCGCGCGATCGGCGATCGCTGGCTGGTCGAGAGCGGCCTCAAGGCCGGCGACAAGCTGATCGTCGAAGGAACGAACAAGATCGGCCCGGGCATGCCGGTGCACGCGACCGAAAAATCCGACGCACCAGCGGGCTCGGGCGCAGGCTCGGCCGCTCCTCCACCTCCCGCGAAACACTAGAACCATGCTCGCCAGATTCTTCGCGAATCGTCCGGTCTTCGCGTGGGTGATCACGATCGTGATCATGCTCGCGGGCGTCGCCTCGATCATGGTGCTGCCCGTCGCGCAGTATCCCGACGTCGCGCCGCCGAGCGTCAACATCTCCGCGTCGTACGTCGGCGCGTCGGCCGAGACCGTCGAGAACAGTGTCACCCAGGTGCTCGAGCAACAGCTCACGGGCATCGATGGCCTGCAGTACTTCTCGAGCTCGTCGACCTCGTCGGGCGGCGCGAACATCAACGTGACGTTCAAGCAAGGGACGAACCCCGACGTCGCCCAGGTCCAGGTCCAGAACAAGGTCCAGCAGGCGATTCCGCGCTTGCCGACCGCCGTCCAGCAGCAGGGCATCGTCGTCACCAAGGCGCAGACGAACTTCCTGACGATCGTCGGCATCTACGACAAGACCGACAAGGCGACCGGCTTCGACATCGCCGACTACCTCGTGTCGACGCTGCAGGATCCGATCGCGCGCGTCGATGGCGTCGGCGCGATCCAGATTTTCGGCGGCGCCTACGCGATGCGGATCTGGCTCGATCCGCAGAAGCTGTTCTCGTACGGCCTCATGCCCTCGGACATCGAGGGTGCGGTCGCCGCGCAGAACATCCAGATCTCGGCCGGCAAGATCGGCGCGCAGCCCGCGCCGGAGAATCAGCAGCTGAACGCGACGGTGACCGCGCAGAGCAAGCTGCGCACGGTCCAAGAGTTCAAGAACATCATCGTCAAGAACAGCATCGAGGGCGCGATCGTCCACTTGTCGGATGTCGCGCGCGTCGAGCTCGGCACCGAGGCGTACGACTTCGCAGTCCGGCTCAACGGCCACCCGGCCTCGGGCCTCGCGGTGATGCTCGCGCCGAATGCGAACGCGCTCGCGGTCGCCGATCGCGTGAAGGCCGCGGTCAACAACATGAAGTCGTCGATGCCGCAGGGCTGGCAGGTCGAGTACCCGTTCGACTCGACGAAGTTCATCCGCCTCTCGATCGAAGAGGTCGTGAAGACGCTGCTCGAGGCGATCGCGCTCGTCGTGGTCGTGATGTTCATCTTCCTGCAGAGCTGGCGCGCGACGCTGATCCCCGTGATCGCGGTGCCGGTCGTGCTGCTCGGCACGTTCTGCGTGTTGAGGATCCTCGGCTACTCGATCAACACACTCACGATGTTCGGATTGGTGTTGTCGATCGGCCTCTTGGTCGACGACGCGATCGTCGTCGTCGAGAACGTCGAGCGCTTGATGAACGTCGAGGATCTGTCGCCGATCGACGCGACGATCCGATCGATGAAGGAGATCACGGGCGCGCTGATCGGTGTCGCGACCGTGCTGTCGGCGGTGTTCTTGCCGATGGCGTTCTTCAGCGGCTCGACCGGCGTCATCTATCGCCAGTTCTCGGTGACGATCGCGGTGTCGATGCTGCTATCGGTGTTCGTCGCGCTGACGGTGACGCCGGCGATGTGCGCGTCGCTGTTGCGCAAGCACAGCGGGCCACGGCGCGGCGCGTTCGGCATGTTCAACCGCGGCTTCGATCGGATGACGAACGGCTACCGCGGCGTGATCGCGTGGATGCTGCGCGGACCGATCAAGTGGCTCGTGCCGTACGCCGGCATCTGCGCGCTGCTCTACGTGTTCCTCGTGAAGCTGCCGACCGGATTCTTGCCGCAAGAGGATCAGGGCCAGGGCATGGTGATCTGGACGCTGCCGGCCGGCGCGACGCTGCCGCGCACGCTCGCGGTGTCGAAAGAGGTCGAGAAGTACTTCCTCGGCGCCGAGGCGAAGAACGTCGACTCGTTGTTCACGGTCGCCGGGTTCTCGTTCATCGGCTCCGGCCAGAACGCCGGTATGGCGTTTGTCGAGTTCAGCGACTGGTCGAAGCGGCCCGGCAAGCAGAACGAAGCGCAGACGATCACGAATCGCGCGACCGGCGCGCTGTCGACGGTGCGCGACGCGTTCATCTTCGCGCTCACGCCGCCGGCGATCCAAGGCCTCGGCCAATCGCAGGGCTTCGACTTCGAGCTCCAGGCGACCGCGGGGACCGATCGCGAGACGCTCGCGAAGGCGCGCGATCAACTGGTCGGCCTGGCGAACGCGGATCCGCTGCTGATGGCGGTCCGCCGCGGCGATCTGCCGGAGACGCCGCAGCTCAAGATCGATATCGATCAGGCGAAGGCCGTCGCGTTCGGGCTCCGCCCCGACGACATCACGAACACGCTGACCGCGGCGTGGGGCGGTGTCTACCTCGGCGACTTCATCGATCGTGGCCGCGTCAAGCGCGTGTTCATTCAAGGCGAGGGCGACGCGCGCTCGAAGCCCGAGGATCTCGGCTCGTGGTACGTGCGCGGCACCACCGGGGCGATGACGCCGTTCTCCGCGTTCGCGAAGACCCACTGGTTCTACGGCGCCGAGTCGCTGTCTCGCTACAACGGGCTCGCGTCGTACGACATCCAGGGCATGGGCAAGCCGGGCGTGAGCTCCGGCACCGCGATGGACGAGATCGAGAAGGTCGCGTCGCAGATTCCCGGGACGACCCACGCGTGGAGCGGCCTGTCGTTCGAGGAGCGCGTCGCGAGTGGCCAGACCACGTCGCTGTACGTGATCTCGATCCTCGTGATCTTCCTCTGCCTCGCCGCCTTGTACGAGAGCTGGTCGGTGCCGTTCTCGGTCCTGCTCGTGATCCCGCTCGGCGTGATCGGCGCGGTGCTCGCAGCGAAGTTCCGCGGCCTCGAGAACGACGTCTACTTCCGCGTCGCGCTGCTGACGACGATCGGGTTGGCATCGAAGAACGCGATCTTGATCGTCGAGTTCGCCGAGGAGGCGTATCACCGCGGCGCGACCGCGATCGATGCGGCGATCACCGGTGCGCGACTGCGGCTGCGCCCGATCGTGATGACGTCGCTCGCGTTCGTCGCGGGCGTGTTGCCGCTCGCGGTATCGACCGGCGCCGGCGCGAACAGCCGCGTGTCGATCGGCTCCGGCATCGTCGGCGGTACCGTCACCGGCACGCTGCTCGCGATCTTTTTGGTTCCGGTGTTCTTCGTGATCGTGCGCAAGCTCGTCACCGGAAAGCGAACGCTGTCGTGAAACGCATGATGTTGGCGGTGGCGCTCGCGGGTTGTTACTCGATGGCGCCGAAGTACGAGCGACCCGCGGCTCCGATCCCGAAGCAGTTGCCGGGCGGGCAGGGGCAAGCGTCGCATCTCACGCTCGCGCAGTTCGTCAAGGAGCCGAAGCTGCGCGAGGTGCTCGCGCGCGTCGTCAGTCAGAACCGCACGCTGCGGCGCACCGCGCTCGACATCGAGTCGGCGCGCCAGCTCTATCGCATCCAGCGTGCGCAGATGCTGCCGTCGATCGACGCGGGCGTGAGCGTGACGTCGACCCGCGCGCTCGTCGGCACGCCCGACAACGCGACCGCGCGGTTCACGCAGTACGGCGCTTCGGTCGGGCTCGCTGCGTGGGAGATCGATCTGTTCGGCCGGCTGAAGAGCTTGTCGGATGCGAAGCTCCAGCAGTACCTGTCGAGCGTCGAAGCCGCGAAGGCGACCCGGATCAGCCTGATCGCCGAGACGTCGACCGCGTGGGTGACGCTCGCCGCGGATCGCAGCCGGCTCGCGATCGCGAAGGAGACGATGGCGACGTCGCAGAAGGCGATGGAGCTCACCGAGCAGCTCGTCGGTGGCGGCACGTCGAATCGCGGCGACTACTGGCAGGCCGCGACCGTGTTCCAGCAAGCGCGCGGCGATGTCGCGACGCTGACGGCGGCGATCGCGCAGGACCGCAACGCGCTCGAGCTGCTCGCCGGTGGCCCGCTCGACGATTCGCTCTTGCCGGCCGAGCTGCCCGTGCAGCTCGACTGGTTCGCGGAGGTGCCCGTCGGGCTCGGCTCCGAGGTGCTGCTCGATCGTCCGGACGTCGTGGCGGCGGAGCACGACCTGATGGCGGCGAACGCGAACATCGGTGCGGCGCGCGCGCAATTCTTCCCGTCGCTGACGCTGACCGCGAGCGGCGGGCTCGCCTCGGTCGCGCTCGCGACGCTGTTTTCCGGGCCCGCCGCGGTGTTCACGCTCGCGCCCGCGCTCGCGGTGCCGCTGTTCCGCGGCGGCGCGAACCGCGCGAACCTCGCGTACAGCGAGGCGCAGAAGCAGGCGCTCGTCGCTTCGTACGAGCTCGCGATCCAGACCGCGTTCCGCGAGGTGGCCGATGCACTCGCGACCCGCGCGACGATCGACGAAGCGCTCGCAGCGCAGACCGCGCTGGTCGATGCCTCGCAAAAGGCCTTCGAGCTGTCACAGGCGCGCTACAAGGCCGGCGTCGATACGTTCCTCACGACGCTCGTCACCGAGCGCACGCTCTACGCTGCGAAGAGCTCGCTCGTCGCGACGCAGCTCGCGGCGCTCGGGAACCGTGTCGCCTTGTACCGAGTCCTCGGCGGTGGACTCGACTGACGATTGCAAAATGTTTACGCGCTTGATTGGTACGCGCTGTCGCAGCTAACCGCGTGCAAAGGTGGCCCCATGAAACTGCTGATCGCTATCGCTCTGTCGAGCTTGATGATGGGATGTCTGGTCGAGGAACATCGCAACTGTGCCCGCGGCGAGCGCTGGGATGGCCATCACTGCATGGTCGATCGCGCGCACGACTACCACGATCATGATCACGATCATGATCACGACCATGATCACGACCATGATCACGACCACGACCGCGAGGGTGGGGTAGAGGTTCGCTAGCGTTCGGCCGCGGCCGTGATTACGGTGGCGGCACATGCGGATCTGGCGGCGCGGGCGGCTGCTCGCGCGACTCGGCGGTAACGACGGAGGCGAGGCCCGCAGGCTCGCCGAGCTCGAAAAGGCAGCCGGGGGCGTGCCCGCAGGGTGCGCCTGGCTCGACGACCGCACGGTCGACGACCTCGATCTCTCCCAGGTGTTCGGCGCGGTCGACCGCACGCGCACCGCGACCGGCGCACAGGTCCTGTGGCGGTGGCTCGCGGCTCCGGCGCACGATCTCGACGTGCTCGCAGCGCGCGAGCGCCAGGTCGCGGCGGTCGCGGACGCAGAGCTGCGCGACCAGCTCGGCGATGCGCTCGGCACGACGACGATCGCGGATGCAGCGATGCTGCCGCGCCTCCTGTGGGAGCCGCCCGCGGTCCCGTTGAAGGCTTCGCTGTTATGGGCGCTCGCCGGCGCGATGCTCGCGCTGCTCTTGCTCGCGCGGTGGTGGCCGCCCGCTTTACTCGGCGCGGTCGCGCTGTTCGGTGCGAACCTCATCCTCGATGACTGGTCGAAGCTGCGGCTCGCGCAGCAAGCGCGTGGGCTCGAGGTGCTCGACGACACGTTGAAGCGCGCCGCGCGTGTCGCCGCATCGGTGCCACCGGAGCTCGCCGCGCCGGCCCTCGACGTGCGTCATCTCCTGCGCCGGCGGATGACGATCCTCGCGCTCCAGGATCCGTTCGACGTCCTCAACCTGCTGCGCGCCGGCTTCCTGATCCGCTTGCTCGTCACGCGCAGCGCGATGCAGACCGTCGAGACCGAGCGCGAGCGGTTCCGCGCGATCGTGGTGTGGCTCGGCGAGGTCGATGCAGTGTGTTCGATCGCGGCGCTCCGCGCGGAACGCACCGAGGTCCGGATCGCGGACGTCGTTCGCGGCGAGCGCTCGATCGTCGCGCGCGACCTCATCCATCCCGCGATCGAGAACGCGATCGGCAACGACCTCGAGCTCCGCGGTGGCCTTCTCGTCACCGGCAGCAACATGTCGGGCAAGTCGACGTTCCTGCGCACCGTCGCGGTCAACGCGATCCTCGCGCAGTCGATTCACTCGACGTTCGGCGCGTGGCGCGCCACGCCGCTCACCGTTCGCACGGTGATGCGAATCGCGGATGATCCAGCGCGAGGCATGTCGACGTACGCGATCGAGGTCGCCGCGATCGGCGAGCTCGTCGCCGCGAGCGCGGGCGACATGCTGTTCGTGGTCGACGAGCCGTTCAACGGCACGAACCCGACGATCCGAGTTCCGATCGTCGTCGCGGTGCTCGAGTACCTCGTCGATCACGGACTCGTCGTCGCGGCGACCCACGATCTCGACGTCGCGACGCGCCTGAACACGCGCTTCGAGCGCGGCTATTTCGAAGAGCGAGACGAAGGTACGTTCGACCGCCACTTGCGCGGCGGTATCGCACCTGCGAGCAATGCCGTCGAAATTCTCCGTCGGGCCGGCTACCCGAACGAGATCTTACGTCGCCTCATGTAACGATCCCCACCGTATTTTTTCGATCCGGATGGGTTAGGCGCGGGTTAGTCTTATCTCCATGGGTGGGAACCGTAATGACCGCAACACCCGCAGCTTCGAGCCAGCAGAGCTCGAAAGGCTTGCGAGGGAATCGGTGGATACTGATGACGAGCCGAGGCGTGCGCCGATCGAGGGTCGTGCTGCCACGGTTCAGGATCCGTTGACCATGGCGCTGCTCGCGGAAGTCGCGCGGAATGCCCGTACACAAGACTTCGATCCGGCCGATATGCAGAAGCTGGAAGGGGACGGCGAGCCCGAGCTCGCCCATCCAAACCTCAAGCGTCGCTGATCAAAGTTGATGCTGAAACCACACGCCGTGTGTGCCACAGTGGGTCTATGGATCGCTCGCTAATCCTCAAAGCCAGTGCGCTGGCGAGAGGCACGCGCAAGATCCCGCTGTTCGCGGAAAGCGACAGCGAAGAGCTCGCGCTCGATGACGGCGATGTGATCGAAGCCGAGTTCGTCGAGCTCGTCGAGCCCGTCGCACTCGTCGTTGCCGACCCGGTCGAGCCCGCCGTTCGCGTCACGCCTGGTCGTGCGCGCCGCGCGACCGACGCGTATGCCAGTCAGCCCGTGACGAAGCGCCCGATCATCGCGATCGGCTAGCGCACCGCGTTCACGACGAGCACGACGCCGACGATCAGGAAGATCACGGCCGCGATCTTCTGCGTCAGATGCGGATCGAGCAGCCGCGCTGCGCGATTGCCGACGAACACCGCGAGTGCCGCCACGCACCACAGCGCCGCGATCGACGCGATCATCACCGTGACCCACGCGTGATAGCGCGCCTCGAGCGCCGCCGTTCCCAGCTGCGTGAGGTCACCCCACTCGGCGATGAAGATCACGCCGAACGTCGTCGCCAGCGAGCGCCAGAATCCGGTCGGCTCCTTCGCTTCGCCTTCTTCCGCTTCTTCTTTGCGGAACCACATCATCACCGCGAACAATACGAACACCGCGCCCGAACCGATGTGGACGTAGCGCGGGTCGAGCTTGCCGAGCAACGAACCCGCGACGACCGCGACCGCGCTCTGCACCGACAGCGCGAGCGATGCGCCGAGGAACACCGGCAGTGCCTTGTGACGGGTCGCGAGCACGAGCGCCGCCAGCGCCGTCTTGTCGGGCAGCTCCGCGATGAAGATGATCCCGAACACGGTCCCGAACAGCGTCAACGACATGCACTGTGTGCGTAGCATGCGTTCGTGTGCAGTGGCCTGCGCAGCTCGCGCGATTTGTTGCACCAGGTAACAGAGACGTTAGGTCGTTGTAAGAAGTTTCTCGTCGGAGACCGCGCGAAAAGGTGTTTGTCTATCGCGCATGCGAACCCTCGCGATCGTTCTCTTTGTCGCCGCCTGTGGTGGCGGTGGTGGCTCCAACAACAACATCGATGCGGCGAAGTCCGCCGACGCGAAGGTGTACATGGACGCACCGCCGAACGTGTCGCAGATGATCACGATCGCCGGCACCGCGCTCGCGAGCGACAACAACAGTTCCACACCGCTCGCAGGCGCCACGGTCAAGTTGCTGAAGACCAGCGACGACTCCGTGCTCGGTATGGCGACGACCGCTGCTGACGGGAAATACTCGTTCACGGTCCAGACCAATGGTCAGGTCGTGGACGCGTATATTTTGGCGACGGCGAGCGGCTACAAAAATGCTGCTGCCTTTCCGGCCGCGCCCTTTCAGGCCGACACCGCCAAAGCGGACTCGAACATGGTGACGACCGGAAACTACGCAGCGCTCGCCGGCTTCGTCGGTCAGCATGCGTGCCCAGACACGTGCCCAGACATGGCGTCCACGTGCACGGACACATGCATGGGCTTTGCGGTGGTGGAAGTTCTCGACTCGAACAGCATGGCCGTTCAAGGCGCGGTTGCCTCGAGCACGCCGACAGCCACCTACCATTACTTTTCCGGTGCGTTTCCGACGGGCACCGACGCGACGGACAGCAGCGGGACCGCGTTCTATTCGAACATGACACCGGGCATGGTCACGATCAGCGCGACGAAGACGGGTGTGGTGCTCAAGTCGCACGCGATCAAGGCGCTGAAGAACACCTTTACGTCGACGGTCATCACCGAGTAGCTACGGCCACTCCATGCGGACGCGTGCGTCCTCCTCGGCGATCACGCGAAAGCCGAGACGGTCGTACATGTGCCGCGCGGGATTCGCGCGCAGGCAGTTGAGCCGCAGCGGCATGCCAGCGGCGCGCGCGGCGTCCATGATCGCGCGGACGAGCTCGCTGCCGAGGCCGCGATTGCGCTCGGTCGGGACGAGTGCGATCTCGTCGAGCCACCAGTGGTCGTGCTTGCGCTCGACGATCTGGTAGCCGATCGCGACACCATCGCGTTCGATGATCTCGACCGGCGCTGCAGCGAAGTCTTCAGCGGCGACAACGCGCTGATAGGCGTCGTCCCACGGCTTGTGAAGCTCGACGTAGCGGCGGAATCCGTCGCGCCGCGTGGTGAACAGAAACTCGCGGTCGTCGTCGCGAGCCGGGCGCACGCTCAGCTCTCGAGCTTGTCGACCACGAGGTCGATGAACTCCTGCGCGTTGTAGTCCTTGTAGGAGTAGCCCTCTTCGAACCAACGCGAGACCGGATCGGCCTTGCCCTCGTTCATCTGCTTCGCGATCGAGCCGCGATTGCTGACGTCGACGAGACGACCGATGACCGCATCGGCGTTCGGGTGGTCCTTGTAGTGCTTGCGCAGCCACGTGAACAACAAGTAGACGAGCGCCGGATCGGCGTCCTCGACAACAGCTTGCGAATCGGCTGGGCTGAGCTTGCCCTCCTCGATGCCTTCGAGGATGCGATGCGCGGCACTACGGAACTCGTCCATGCCGCCTGTCTAGCACGAATCTAGAGGTCGCCTGCGCCGCCAGCCTTGTGCGTATGGCAGCCATAGCAACCAAACTGGCTCGGGTCGGGGGCCGCCGGGTTGTAGGCGGGCATCCCGAGCGTCTTGGCCATCTCTTCCTCGACCTGCGGCATGAGCTTCATCCAGCCGGGCTTCTGGGCGCCGAGCTTCTGGAAGTCCTCCGGAGCTTCCGGGAGCACGTAGATGTCGGGGTTCGGCATCTTGAACGTCTTGTCGACGGAGCCCTTGCCGTGACAGGTATGGCAGTTGAACTCGGCGAACGCCTTGGGATCGAAGCTCTGGAACATGGGCTTGAACTTGGGCATCACGACCTCGCCCATGAACTTGGCCTGCTGCTCGTGGGTCATGTCCTTCCAGGCGACGTCCGGAGGACCGACGACCTTGCCGCCGCCGCCTTCAGGAGAGGTCGTGCCCGACTTCGAGGCGCCGCCGCATGCGGCGAGCGCGAGGATCCAGATGAGGTGCTTCATGGCGCGCAGCATGCCCCAGGCGTGCGCACAGGAGAATTTCGTGCCCATGAATTGCGGTGAGACACTTTGTGTACCGTTAGATCATCTTGATCTCGTGCCTGACAGGCAGCGCACTTGTCGCGACGGCTCGTACTCGCGAGGCATTCTAATCCCGGGAAATCACAGCTCGGGCAGCTGAAACATCCGCGCGCCTCGCGAACGTGCAACAGTCCACAAATGGCTGTTGGTGACCTCGGCGTGAAAGTGTTCTCGGCGACAAAGGCTCGTGATCGCGATGTGCTCGGCGAAGTGATCACTGATTGGATCCGCGCTCATTCGACGTACGAGATCATCGACAAGATCGTCACGCAGTCGTCGGATGCTGAGTTCCATTGCCTCGCTATCACTCTCATCTATCGCGAAGCGTAGCGAGCGAGGGCGCCGCTGTGCGGCGTGATAGAGTGGTGTCAGCAGGTGAAGGGGTTCACGTTTTGCGGCGTTGTTTGCGCTTCGCTCGTCACGACCGTGGCGGTCGCGTCGGCGCAGCCCGCACCTGCAGTGGAGCCGGCGGCTGCGCCTCCACCCACGGTGGAACCAGAGCCGGCGCAATCCTCGCGCTTGCCGGAGCTCCAGATCCACGGCTTCGCGAGCGAAGGCGCGTTCGTCTCGACTGCGAACGACTACATCGGCGAGTCATCGCAAGGCGACCTCCACTTCTTCGAGGCCGGGCTCAACGTGTCGAGCGAAGTCGCCGATCGGCTGCGCGTCGGGCTGCAGCTCTACGGCCGCGCGATGGGGCGGTTTCACGACCAGCCACATCTCGACTGGGCATATCTCGATTACCGCTGGCAGGAGTGGCTCGGGCTGCGCGCCGGCGTCATCAAGATGCCGTTCGGCCTCTACAACGAGTATGCCGACATCGACGCGTCGCGGCTGTCGATCCTGCTGCCGCAGTCGGTCTATCCGCTGCAGGATCGCAGCGCGCTGCTCGCGCAGACCGGCTTCGCGCTCTATGGCGAGCATCGGATCGCGTGCGCCGGCAGCCTCGAATACCAGGCGTGGCTCGGCACGCTCGATATTCCGAACAACGCGCTGAACGTCGACGGCGCGACGCTCGATAGCGTCGATACGCGCTACGTAGCCGGTGCGCAGGTGTTCTGGCATCCGCCGGTCGACGGCCTGCGGATCGGTGGCACGTTCCTGCGCGCATCGATCGATTTCAACCTGACGCTCAGCGACGCGAACATCATGGCGCTGATCGCGGCGGGGCTCGAGCCAGCGGGCTACGACGGCAAGCTTTTGATCGAGCAGTCGCCGAACGATCTGTACATCGCGTCGGCGGAGTACCTCTACAACGACTGGACGTTCGCGGCCGAGTACAGCCGGTGGCTGACGCATCAGTCGTCGAACCTGTCGGCCGTGCTGCCCGACTTCGATCGCGACAACGAGCGGTTCTACGTGCTCGCCGCCCGCCGGCTGTCGGAGCGGTTCGAGACCGGCGGCTACTACTCGGTCTACGAGATCGACGCGAACGATCGCGCCGGCCACGATCACACGGCGTTCCCGATCCGGTCGAACGCGTTCCAGCGCGACCTCGCGGCGACGCTACGCTTCGACGTCAACCCGGTGTGGTTGTGGAAGGTCGAGGCGCACTTCATCGACGGCACGGCAGACCTCGAGCCCGTCCAGAATCCGACCCCAGCGCGCTACTGGGGCCTGTTCCTCATCAAGACGACGGTGACGTTCTGATGCAGGGCCTCACCCGACGCGGCTGGATCTTGGCGGTGACGCTCGGCGGCATCCACACGGCGTTCGCCGGGGACGAGCACTTCGTCGTGATCGTGCATCGCGACAACCCGATACGCTCGGTCGATCGCGAGTTCTTGCGCGACGCGTACCTCAAGAAGGCGACCGACTGGAGTCACGGCGAGACGATCCGACCCGTCGACCTGTCGACGCGGTTCGAGGTCCGCGAGCTGTTCACGCGCGAGGTGTTGCGCAAGACGCCGGCACAGCTGCGCAGTTACTGGAACCAGCAGATCTTCTCGGGCAAAGGCACGCCACCCGTGGAAGCCGAATCGGTGAACGAGATGCTCGACTACGTCGCTTCGAACGCCGGAGCCGTCGGCTATCTGCCGGCGGGCGCGTCTCCGTCGCGCGTGAAGGTGGTCGAGGTCAAGTAAGTGCCGAGGCGGATCCCGTTTCGATATCGGGTCGGGCTCCTCGTCCTCCTCGCCGCAGTTGCCCTCCTGACGGTCACGGCCGTCTCGATCGTGCTCGGCAGCCGCGGCGCCGAGAATCTCTCGGGCATCGAGACTCGCTACGTCCCGTTGATCGAGCTCGATCGCGATCTCAAGACGACGTTCGAACAGATCTGGCGCACGCTCGAAGAAGCGGCCGCGGCAGGCGAGGAGAGCAAGGTTCGCGACGCAGACGCCCTGCGCGACGAGCTCCTCCGCCGGCTGCGTGCGGGCGAGCACACGATCGCGAATAACGGCGGCGACGCGGCGGCGCTGTCCGTCGAGCTCTCGCTGTACTACGGTCCGGCGCGCGAGCTGGCACTCGCGCTCGCGCGCGGCACACCCGCGGGGCAGCTGGCGACGCAGATCGAGACGATGCGCCGCGCGCAGCTCGCCTTCAGATCGCACCTCGACGCGGCGACCGCGCCGAACCACGAGCGACTCGCCGCGGCGTTCGACTCGGCGCGCGCGTCGCAGCGGACGTCGCTCCTGATCGATATCGGCGTCGCGATCGGTGCACTGCTCGTGATGGCGCTGTTGTCGTGGTGGATCATTCGAACGACCGTCCGGTCGGTCCAGGCGGTCAGCGAGGGTGTCGAGCGGATCGCCGCGGGTACGTTCGATCGCGAGATCGTCGTCGAGTCGACCGACGAGATCGGTGATCTCGCGACCCAGGCGAATCGCACCGCCGCCCGGCTCCGCGATTACCGCGAGCACATCGAGCGAGAGAACTGGATCGAGACGGGCGTCGGCGAGCTATCGAGCTCGATCGCCGGCGAGCTCGCTCTCGACGTCGTCGCGACCCAGGCGCTCGCGTACCTCGTGACCTACACGGGCGCGCAGGCTGGCACGATCCACGCGATCGACGAGCGCGGCGAGCGCCGGCTCGTCGCCTCGCACGGCAAGCTCGACGGTGGCGAGCGTCTCCAGGTCGCGCTGCCCCATGGCGAGCGCGTGATGGGCGAGCTCGCGCTGGAGCTCCGCGAGCCTTCGCCCCGGGCGCGCGAGCTGCTCGATCGAGTCCGCAACGTCATCGCGATCGCGTTCCGCGTCGCCGAGTCGCGCGAGCATACCGAGGCGCTCCTGCGCGCGACCGCGGCCGCGAACCAGGAGCTCGAGGCATTCGGTTACTCGGTCTCGCACGATCTGCGCCGGCCGCTCCGCGCGATCGACGCGTTCAGCCGCGCACTCGTCGAGGATTGCGCGGCGCAGCTCTCGCCCGAAGGCCTCGAGCACCTGAACCGGATCACGGCGGGAACGGTGCGGATGGGCGAGCTGATCGACGACCTGCTCGCGCTGTCGAAGGTGACGCGCGGCGAGTTCCGGCGCGAGGACGTCGATCTGTCGGCGCTCGCGACGTCGATCACCAACGAGCTCGCGCGCAACGAGCCCGAGCGCCGCGTCGAGATCGCGATCGCACCGAACGTTCGTGCGAACGCCGACGCGAAGCTGCTGAAGATCGTGCTCGAGAACCTGCTCAACAACGCGTGGAAGTTCACGTCGAAGGTGCCGGTCGCGAAGATCGAGGTCGGCTTCGCCGACGGCGCTTACTTCGTCCGCGACAACGGCGCCGGCTTCGACATGAAGTACGTGAAGACGCTGTTCGCGCCGTTCCAGCGGCTACATACCGACAAAGAATTCGCCGGCACCGGCATCGGCCTCGCCACCGTCAGCCGGGTCATCCAGCGTCATGGTGGCCGGATCTGGGCTGAAGCGGCTGTCGGCGAAGGCGCGACCTTCCGGTTCACACTCCCGGAGCGCCGGCCAGCTGGCTGACCCGCGCGCCGTTCGCATCGGGCTGCTCAACCAGATTTCACGGGTGATGCCGTACGGCGCGAAGGAAGTCTCGATCCCACGCTGGATCACGCGCAGCGCGAAATGCTCGTCCCGTCTCAACGCGAGGTCGAACTCCTCGAGCGCCGTCTCCGGGAAAAACGATGCGAACGTCGGATGCACCGGGACCACCTTGTTCCACCCCACGGCTCTCATAGTGGGAACGACCTCTCGGAAGGTCGCAAGAATCAGTCGTCGACCAGATCTTTCGTCCAATCACTTGTATCGATTAGATCTTTTGACGGTACGAGCTCGGCCGGTTTTGCGACCAGCTCGTCCTCGATCAAGGACGTCATCCGGTGAAGCTCGTCCATCACGAGCGCATGGATCAAGGAGGCGCGCGGGTTTGCGGCCCGCTCCCGCTCCGTCTTCGTCGCCCGGACCGCCATCGCGACGTCGCGCGAGGTCGCCTTCATCGTGTTCGCAAAGAGATATCCGGCGAGCGCGTCACCGTAGTCCGCGGCGGTCTGGAACCGCGCCTCGCGATCGCGGGCGAGCGCCTGGCGAACGATGCCGTCGAGCTCGGGCGAGATGCTCGGATCGAGCGCCGGCAGCGACGGTACGCGCGCATCGCGGACGAGCTGGATCGTCGCGTACGGATCGTCGCCGACGAACAACCGCCGGCCCGAGAGCAGCTCCCACGTGATCGTGCCGAGCGCGAACACGTCGGTGCGCGCGTCGACGTCTTCGCCGCGCGCCGCCTCGGGCGAGAGATAGCTGAACTTGCCTTTGACGACGCCCTCGTCGGTCTGCTCGATCTGGCTATCGGCCTTCGCGAGCCCGAAGTCGACGACCTTCACCTCACCGTTCTTCGACAGCATGATGTTCGGCGGCGACACGTCGCGATGGACGATGCCGAGCGGCTTGCCGTTGTACGGATGATCGAGCGTGTGCGCGTAGTGGAGGCCCTTGCACGCCTCGATCACGATGTAGAGCGAGAGCGGGAGATCGCGGATTCGCTGCGCGGTCTGGCGCGCCATCAGGTGCTTGAGGTCGCAACCGTCGACGAACTCCATCACGAGGAAGTAGCTGCCGTCGGCGGCCTTCGAGACGTCGAAGACCTGGACGACGTTCGCGTGCTGGAGAAACAGCGACAGCCGCGCCTCGTCGAGAAACATCGCGACGAACTGCGGGTTCGACGTGAGGTTCGGCAGCACCCGCTTGATCGCGACCGCCTTCTTGTAGCCCTGCATCGACTCTGCCATCCCGCGGAACACCTCCGCCTGACCGCCGCCGCCGAGTCGATCGAGTACGGTGTACTTGGTCTGCACGTCTCACCATCTTGCCATGGTGGAACGTGCGACTCGCACGATTACGACGCGGGCGCCGGGGCGGGCGCGGCCGGAGCGGGTGCCGGGGCCGGGGCCGGCGCGGCCGGAGCGGCGGGCGCCGGGGCAGGCGCGCCGGTCACCGGGGCCGTTCCACCGGTGACCGCGTACATCGCCATCTTGTCGTGGATGTGGACGCGCAGCGAGTTCGCCTTGCCGGCGACCCAGCCCGGCAGGCTCGGATCGTCCGGGTCGACCTTGTCGGGCGTCGAGCTCAGGCCGTGCTTGCGACCGATCACCGGCGTGACCTGGACCTTGTACGTCGTCGCGCTGCCCGCCTGCGCCAGCTTCACCGAGTACGCGATGTTCACGCTGTCGTCGTTGAGGCGCGCGATGTTGTCGCCGACCGTCGTGTCGATCTGGCCCTCGGGCGTGTACCAGATGCCGTCGGTCTCGACCGTGAGGTCGGCGTCGTTCGACGTGTGGATCTTGTTGTTCGCGTCTTCGACCGCGGACTTCATCGCCGCGAACAGCGTGGCCGGCGCACCGCTGTAAGTCGTGTCCTGTGCGGTCTTGAGCTCGGCGGACGAAGGCCCACACGCGGCGACGAGCACCAGCGCCACGGCGAGCGAGAGGGTTGCGAGGGTCTTGATCATGAGTGTTTCGTACACCCAGCCGTCCCCGGTTTCCACGCTCCCGCAGCGCAGATCACGTTTGTACGCAATCGCCCCTAGCGGCCCCTAGCGGCGCTTCTTTGCCACTTCCTGCTTGCCCTCGCCGTCGAGCTCGACCCAGTTCTTATCGCGCGACTCCCACACCTTCGATTGGATGCCGCTCTTCGCGGCAGGGCGGGGACGCGACTCGCCGGAGCGACGCGCCTTCGCGACTTCTTCATCGGCGCCGGTCTCGATCTGGTGCGACAGCTCTTTCGGCATCCGCGTCGAACCGACATCGAACACGTTCTTGGTCGTCGGTGCGCCGCGCTGCGAGTCGATGCAGAACACGTCGAGAGCGACGTCGACGGTCGCGCCGGCGGGGATGTCGATCGAGGCCTGTTCCTTCTTGGCGTCGGTCGCGAGCTGCATCGGGCCGACTGCGCCGAGCCGCTGCGGCGCTGTATCCGGATCGCCTTCGGGGACGAAGTAGAGACCGGTCGCGGTGAACTGCTGTGTCGTCTTCTGCGAGTTCTTGATCTGGACCTTCAGCGTGCCGTTGACCGCACCGTCGTACTCGACCGCGCGAATCTGCAACGACGACCCAGGAACTGTCTTGAACTTGGTGTCGTGGCGCTCCGCGCTCGCGATACCAACAACGAGAGACACGACGAGGAACACCAGGTTGCGAACGATTTTCTCGACGGACATTGGACCCTCCTTGGTGGGTGCACGTCCAACGCACGTGAGTCGCGCGCGATCTAATCGTCACAGCGCCGCGGCCAGTTCCGCGACGTCGACGACCTTCGCGTAGCGCGCGAAGACCTTGTCGCACAGGACGCGGTGGACCTCGTCGTCGCGGTCGGCGCAGCAGTCGCGGACGACGACGAGCTGATAATCGAGATCCATCGCCTGGCGCACGGTCGACAGCACGATGCCGCTCGTCGCGATGCCCATGCACGCGAGCTTCGCGATGCCCTGCGCGCGCAGGATCATGTCGAGGCCGTTGCCCGAGAACGCGCTGACCCGGTGCTTCGCGATCACGAGGTCGCCTTCCTGCGGCTTCAGCTCGGCCGGAATGTCGGCACCGAGCGGGCCGGTGAACTTGCCCATCGCCTTGAGCCCGCTGAACACCGCATTCGCCGGGCTGATCTCCGGATAGCCGGGACGGAAGTTGAGGCAGACGTAGATGACCTTCGCGTTCGCGGCGCGGGCCGCGGCGATCGCCTTCGCGCTGCGGGCGAGGAGGGCCGGCCCCTGCTCGCCGACCATCGCGAACGTGTCCTGCTGCATGTCCATGACGAGGAGTGCCGTGCTCATTGATCGACCTGTTCGCGAATATAGCGCCGCGCTAAACTCTCGGGGCGATGCGTCTGGCCGTCGTGATCCTCGCGCTCTACGCCTGTATGGCGTGGTTGCGCGTGCCGCCACCGCGCGCGGCGATCGACGAGGACATGCCGCAGGCGACCGAAGTCCTCACGACCGAGGCGCCGCGCTCGATCGAAGAGCTGCGCGCGCGGATCGCGAAGGTGCTCGATCGCGAGCACATCGCTGGCGCGGCGTTCGGACTGATCGGCAAAGCCGGCCCGATCTACGTGGGCGGCATCGGCGTTCGCGACCGCGCGAGCCAGGCGCCGATGGAGGCCGATACCGCGTTCCGGGTCGGCTCGATGTCGAAGAGTGTGATCGCGCTCGGCGTGATGCGGCTCGTCGATCAGGGCAAGCTCGACGTCGATCGTCCGCTCCGCGAGATCATCCCCGATGTCGAGATCGACAACCCGTGGGAGGCCACCGCGCCCGTCACGCTCGCGCAGTGCCTCGAGCACACCGCCGGGTTCGACGACATCCGGTTCAACGAGATCTTCACCGACGACGAAGCGCTGCCGGTGCGCGACGCGCTCGCGATCAACCCGCGGTCGCGCCGGATCCGCTGGCAACCGGGGACGCGCCACGCGTATTCGAACGTCGGCTACACGGTGGCGGCGCGCGCGATCGAGGTCGCGAGCGGCGAGCCGTTCGATGTCTATCTCCGCCGCGAGATCCTCGCGCCGATGGGCATCACCGACGCCGATTTCGGCCGCACCGGCACGATTCCCTCGCGGCTCGCCTCGGGCTACATGGATAGCGACGCGCCGATCGCGTTCCGGATGTTCGCGCATCGCCCGGCGGGCGCGTTGCTCGCATCTGCCGACGACCTCGCGAAGCTCGTCCACTTCTTCCTCGTCCGCGGCGACGGCTATCCGCCGATCGTGTCGCGCGCCAGTCTCGCGCGGATCGAGCGCAGCGGCACGCTGCCCTACGCCCACCTCGACAGCGACTACGGGTTCGCGAACTACGGCGACGTCATGCACCCGGTGCTGTCGCGCGGTCACGACGGCGGCATGCCGGGGTTCCACGCGAGCGTGCGCTACTTCCCGAGCCTCGGCGTCGGCTACACGATGCTGCTCAACTCGAACTACACGTTCCGCGGCTACTTCGAGATCCGCGCGCTGTTGTTCGCGTACCTCACGCGCGGCCAGACGTTCCCGCCGCCGCCGGAACCGCGCGCGAGTCCCGAGCGTCCCGGTGCGGACTACTTCTCGTTCGAGAGCCCGCGCAACGTCGTGTTCGGCTTCCTCGATCAAGTCTTCATGGGCTGGCACGTCGCCGATCTCGGCGATCACGTCCATGTCACCGGCATGCAGGGCTGGCGGATGGAGCTCGTGCCCTCGGCGGACGGCGCGTATCGCATGCGCGAGGAGTGCGGCAGCTCCGTCCAGTTCACGACGACCAGCGATGGTCGGCCGGCGCTCGTGACCGGCTTCATGTACGGCGAAGCCGCGACCGGTTGGATCGCGCAACTGCGCTACATCGCGCTCGGCCTGACGTTCGCGCTGATCGAGTTCGCGCCGATCTGGGCCGTCCTCGTGCTCGGGCTCGGTGCGCTGCGCCGCCGCGCGTTCCTGCCGGTCTCGCTGGGACTCTTGCCGGCGGTCACGGGTCTGTGCTGCCTCGCGCAAGGGCTCCTCCTCGAGCACGCGTTCTTCACGGGCGTGATCGGAATCGTCCATCCGATCACCGTGGCGATCTGCGTGTTGACGATCGTGATCCCTGCCGCTTCGCTCGCGACGCTCGTCTCGACGGTGCGCTGGTGCTTCCGCCCGGATCGCCCGAGCGTGCTCGCGCTGCTGATGCCGATGACCTACGGGCTCGCGTTCACCGCGCTCTCGCTGTGGCTCGCCGCGCACGGCTGGTTCGCGTTCCGGACCTGGGCGTTCTAGTAGTACCAGGGCACGCCAGCCCAGCTCGCGTCGCGCTTCTCGAGGAACGAGTCGCGGCCTTCTTTCGCTTCGGCGGTGCCATACGCGAGCCGGGTCGCTTCGCCGGCGAACAGCTGCTGGCCGACGATGCCGTCGTCGGTGAGGTTGAACGCGTACTTCAGCATGCGCACCGCCGTCGGGCTCTTGCCGAGGATCTTCTCGCCCCATGCGATCGCGGTGGACTCGAGCTCGGCGTGCGGCACCGCGGCGTTGACCGCGCCCATCGCAGCCATCTGCTCGGCGGTGTAGGCATCGCCGAGGAAGAAGATCTCGCGCGCCTTCTTCTGGCCGACCATCTTCGCGAGGTATGCCGAGCCGTAGCCGCCGTCGAAGCTCGCGACATCGGCGTCGGTCTGCTTGAACCGCGCGTGCTCGATGCTCGCGAGCGTCATGTCGCACACGACGTGCAGGCTGTGCCCGCCGCCCGCGGCCCAGCCGGGGACGACCGCGATCACGACCTTCGGCATGAACCGGATCAGGCGCTGGACCTCGAGGATGTGGAGGCGGCCGAGCTTCGCGAGATCTGGAACCTGCGGCGCGTCGGCCTTCTCGTAGCGATAGCCGTGCTCGCCGCGGATCCGCTGATCGCCGCCGGAGCAGAACGCCCAGCCGCCGTCCTTCGGCGACGGCCCGTTGCCGGTCAGCAAGACGACGCCGACATCGCTCGACGTGCGCGCGTGCTCGAGTGCGGCGTACAGCTCGTCGACGGTGTGCGGCCGGAACGCGTTGCGCACGTCGGGGCGGTCGAACGCGACGCGGACCATGCCGAGCCGGACGTGGCGGTGATACGTGATGTCGGTAAGGTCGAACCCGGCGACGGGGGTCCACTGAGATGGATCGAAGATCGCACTGACCATGGGGCCGCACCGTACGCTGTTCGGCGCGGGCCGGGTAGACTTGCTACGCGATGCCCGAGCAGCTCACGCGCAAACAGGTCGAGCTGGTCCTGCGTCGCGCGACCGAGCTCGATCAGCGTGACGAGACCGGGCTCGAGACGCTGACTCCACAAGATCTCGAGCGCGTCGCCGACGAGCTCGGGATGTCGCGCGAAGCGTTGAACCAAGCGCTCGCCGAATCGCGCGCGGGTGCGCTCGTTCCCGAGGAGGAGCGCACCGCGCTCGATACCTTGTTCGGGCGCCGGATCATCGAGGCCCGCCGCTTCGTCCCCGGCGACGTCGCGAACCTCCGGCTCGCGGTCGATCGGTTTCTGGAAGAGCAGGGCTTCCAGCTGAAGCGCAACCTCGGCCAAGCGCAGGTCTGGGAGTTCGGCCGCGACTGGCGCACGCGGATGAAGCGGGCACTCAAGGCGGGCTCGTACAAGTTGCCGCGCGATATCGAGATCGAAGTGCGGATCGCCGAGGTTCCGGGCGGCCCGCATCCGGTGCTCGTCGCGCTTCGCATCGACGCGACGCGTGCACGCAACGCGCGCGTCGGCACCGCGACCGCATCCGTGATCGCGGGCGTCGTCGCGATCGGTGCAGGTGCGATGCTGTTGCCGATGCCGACGGAGCTCCTCGCGATCGGCGGCGGCGGTCTCGCCGGGGTCGGTGGCAGCTGGCTGTCGCGATCGAGCTATCGCAACGAGTGCGAGCGCCTCACCATCGCGGTCGAGCGCTTCCTCGATTTTCTCGAGCACGAGCCGCCGCCCGCGCCGCAGCGCAAACCCGATCCGATCAAGCGGCTCGTCGATTTTCTGTCGAGCGACTGGTGGCGCTAGGACTCGTGCGTCGGATCCGGCGGGAGGTTCATCATCTCCTCCGGAAACCGCGCCGCGATGTAGCCGAGGATGTCGCGGATCGAGATCACGCCGCGGATGCCGCGCTCGTCGACGACGGGTAGGTGGCGGCGATGCCCGGCGGTCAACCGCCGGATCGCTTCGGCGAGCGAATCGTCCGGACGAACGACCATCGGGTGCGGCGTCATGATGTCGCCGACGGTCGCGTGCGACCACATCGGATCGGAGTGATCGATCCGATTGATCACGTCGCGCTCGGTAAAGATGCCGACGAGGGTTCCTTCCTCGTAGACCAACACGCAGCCGCGGCCGTGGCCGGTCATGTCGTCGACGACCTTCCACAGCGGCGTGTCCGTCGTGACGGTCGCGCACGGCCGTATCCCGAGATCGCCGACGCTCGCGATCGCGAGCATGTTCATCCCGGCGGAGGTCTCGGCGTTCACTGATCACCTCCGATGTCGATCATCGAGATCACGCCGGACGTATCCGATTGAGGCAGGCGCATGCGCGGCGTGGCGTCGATCTCGACGAACATCTCGTCGAGGTGACGCATCACGTCCCAGATCGTGAGCACGCCGAGGGGCGCACCGTCGTTCGCGACGATCGGCACGTTGCGAAACCCCTCGACCGCCATCCAGTTGATCGCGAACGCCACGCTGTCCTCCGGATGGAGCGTGCGTGGTTTCGCGGTCATCACCTCGGCGAGCACGATCTTCGCCGGATCGAGCCGCTTTGCAGCGACGCGATTCAGGAAGTCGCGACTCGTGAAGATGCCGGCGAGCGCGCGCGCACGATCGAGCACGAGGACACAGTCGTGCGCCTCCTTACTCATCAGATCGAAGGCGCGCGACACCGGATCCGTGACAGACAGCTGTGGGACTTCTCGCGTCCACCCGATCTCCTCGATCGGGCGCTGTAGTCTGCGCATTGGCCCTCCTCCGTTGATCCAGGATAGCCCCATTTCGGGCTCGTGGCTGTCATGAAGATTGGCGCCCAAACGATTCCGCTCCGAGAGGAATCCTTCACGACCTCCAACCGTTACGCTGGCGATGACGATGGATGACGAGGACGTGCCACTTCGCGTCGACTTTCGCGATCCCGCGACGGCGCGCACGTGGATCGCGGAGACCCAGATCAAGCGGCCGCATCGACCGCGCTTCTTCGCGGCATTCTGCGCGGCGCTGCGCGAGCCGAAGCTGCGGATCCTCGAGCTCGGCTCCGGCCCAGGGCAGCTCGCCCGCGAGATCCTGAGTCACTGCGATGTCGCGACCTATGTCGCACTCGATTTCTCGCCGGCGATGCACGCGATCGCGGCCGAGCACCTCGGCGAGCTCGCGAGTCGGGTGACGTTCGTCGTCCGCGACTTCCGCGAGCCCACGTGGGCCGAAGGGCTCGGCCCGTTCGACGCGGTCGTCACGCTGCAAGCCGCGCACGAGACCCGGCACAAGCGCCACCTCGTGCCGTTGCTCGAGCGCGCTCGCTCGCTGCTCGTGCCCGAAGGCGTCGTGCTGTACGCCGATCACTACCTGACCGACGAGTCCAAGTTCGCCGTGTTGACCCCGGTCGAGACCCGTGCGCTCATGCCGTTGCGCGAGGACCAGCCGCTCGCGCTCGAGCGCGCCGGCTTCTCCGACGTCGAGCTCCGCTACGAAGAGGGCAACATGGCGCTCTGGCGCGGCATACTCCGGTCTGCATGATCCGGCCAGCAACGTTGGACGATCGCGATGCGGTGTGGGCGATCCTGGAGCCGATCCTTCGCGCCGGTGAAACGTACGCACTGCCGCGCGACTGGTCGCGCGACCAGCTGCTCGAGTTCTGGTTCGCGCCCGATCACGAAGTGTTCGTCGCCGACGAGAGTGGCGTCGTCGGAACGTACTTCCTGTGCGCGAACCATCTCGGCGGTGGCGCGCACGTCGCGAACTGTGGCTACGCGACCGGCACCGCCGCGCAGGGCAGGGGCGTCGCTCGCGCGATGTGCGAGCACTCGCTCGGTCACGCGAACGCGCGCGACTTCCGCGCGATCCAGTTCAACTTCGTGATCGCCTCGAACACCCGCGCGGTCGCCCTGTGGCAGCGCATGGGCTTCTCGATCGTTGGCACGCTGCCCGGTGCGTTCGAACATCCGACGCGCGGCTTCGTCGACGCGTACGTGATGTTTCGCGACCTGTAATCAGCGCGGGCGTACGGGCGCGCGGCCGAGCTCGTGGTCGGGTAGGCCGCGCACGATCTCGCGCACCGGCTTGCCACCGAGGTCGGCGAGCACCTGAAACGCTTCGCCGGAGACGTGGCACTCGTACGAAGGGCCGCCGAGTGCGCAGCGCTCGTACAGGTGCGCCACGTCGTCGGTCAGCGCGCCGCCGCGCAGGAAGCTCGCACCGGCGCGGCGACCCCGCGCGCACACTTCCGCGATCAACGCGGCGGCCACTGCAACGCCTCGCGCTTCGCGACGCACGTACAGCCACTCTCCCTGGACGCCGAACATCGACCAGAACGCGTCGTAGAACCTGTGCCACTGGACCATGCCGACGACCCGACCCTCGCGCGTCGCGACGAGCAGATGTGCGACGGGGGTCTCGCCGAAGTACGCCTCGCGCAGATTCTCCGGCGAGCGCGCGTGGGTCTCGGCGATGTGACCTTTGACGAAGTCCGCGATCATCTCCGCGATGACCGGTAGGTCCGATTCGCGCGCGTCGCGGACCTCCATCCTAGAAGTCTACTTCGGCTGTGCGATCGCGACGACGTCCTGCACGTTCGCCGACTGCGGGCTCGCGCCGGGCGTCGACCGTCTGCTGTGTGGCCGACTGAACCAGGTCGTCGTAGCCCGCGGGCCAGGCCGGCCGACCTCGGTCTAGCGACTGAGCGCGCCACGACGGATCGCTTCTTCGAGCATCGCCTCCACGTGGGGCCAGAGCTCGGGCGCGCCGGCTCGGATCGGTGGCCCGTTCTTCGCGACCACCTGCGGCGCCGTGATCCCGTGCGCGCGCCACGAGGCACCATCGGTATAGACGTTCTGGAGGACCGGCTGGACCCGGTCGAGTGCGCGGGCGAACCGCGCTGAAGGCGTCGCCCCGGCTTCGAACTCTTCCCAGGCAGCGCGGAGCTCGCCGCGCACCGGTTCGTCGAGCATGCCGAACAAGCGATCGGCAGCACGCGTCTCGCGCTCGCGCTTCGAGGCGGCGTGGGCGTCGTCGTAGAGGAACGTGTCGCCCGCGTCGATCTCGACGAGGTCGTGAACGAGGACCATGCGCAGCACCGCGAGCAGGTCCGTACCCGGTGGCGCGTACTCGACGAGCACGACCGCCATCAGCGCGAGGTGCCAGGAGTGCTCCGCGTCGTTCTCGCGGCGCTCGGGATCGAACGTGACGCGCGTCTGGCGTAACACGGCCTTCAGCTTGTCGGCCTCGCGAAGAAACTCGAGCGCGGTGGACAGTGACATCGGAGTGCATTGTATTCGCCCGCTTAGCGAATCGTGCGCGACAGATCGCCCGATGTTACTCCTGAGGGCATGACTCGACTCGCAGTCGTGATGGCAGTCTGGATGGCGCTCGGAACGGCGGAGGCCAAACCTGCGCTCGAAGCTCACAACCTGGGCGGCGTCTCGATCTCGATGCCTCGAGGTTGGACGTTCACCGGCGACGAAGCGAAGGGCATGGCGCTCGCGCAGCAGGATCCGAAGCGCAAGGACGCCGCGCAGCTGATCGTGATCGCGAGCTCGAGCACGGCGACCGAGGATCAGCTGCTCGACGGGGTGACGAGTCAGATCGCGCAAGATCTAAAGGTCGTGAAGCGCGGCCCGGGGCCAAGCGCCGGCAAGCTGCTCGTCGCGGATGGCGTGAGCTCCGGCGTCACCGTGCGCCTCGGCGCCGCTGCGATCGTGGCGAATGGCACGGCGGTCGTCGGGCTGCTCGTGAGCAAGCCAAGCGAGTTCGATCAACTCGGCGGCACCGATCTCGTTCTGGCGGTGATGACGAGCATGAAAGCGACCGCCACGGCTGCACCAACGCAGGGCGTGATGCAGCCGCAGTACGAGGGTGACCGGCTCGTCGTGCCGGCGCTGACCCGTACGCTCGACGTCTCCGAGCTCGCCGGCGAATGGAGCCGCAACGACTCGGCCGGGCGCTCGGTCGCGGGCAGCATGAGCGGCGTCGCGATCGGCGAGGTCTGGACGATCGAGGCCAACGGCAAGCTGCGCGACGAGTTTCGCGGCGCGGTCGTCGGCAACGGCAACGGTCGCAACATTCACGACGTCAGCTACGGCACCGTCTCGATCCGCGACGGCATGCTCGTGATCGGCCTCAAGAAGCCCCAGTACTACATCCTTCGCGGCTGGTTCTTCGGCCGCGACATGACCGTGATGGAGATCGACGGGCCATACTACGACCCCGTCGCGCCGAAGGACATCGCGAACCCGAACTACAACATCTACATGCGCGAGCGCTTCGTGCGCACGACCAAGTGAGCGGTCTCTAGGCGAGGATCGGGATGTTCTGCGAGATCCGGGCGCTCGGCCGGCGCGACCGCAGGACCGGCACGATGCAGGTGAACCGGGTGCCGGTGCCGCGCTCGCTCTCGATCTCGATCCGACCACCGAGCTCGCGACACGTGGTGCGCAGCGCATCCATGCCGACGCCGCGACCCGAGGTCTCGGTGACGTCGCTGCGAGTCGAGACGCCCGCGGCGAACATCGCATCCTCGAGCTGAGCCCGGGTTGCGGTCGGCAGGCCGAGCGCACTCGCCTTCGCGGCAAGCCGCTCCCAGTCGATGCCGGCGCCATCGTCGGTGATCGTCAGGTGGAGCTCGCCGTTGACGAGCTGGGTCTCGAGCACGAGCTTGCCCGCGTCGGGCTTGCCCAAACGGTTCCGCTCTGCCGGGTCCTCGATGCCGTGATCGACCATGTTGCGAACGGCGTGGACGAAGGCTGCCCACATGCCGGCAAACCGGTCGTTCGGGATCCGGACCCCGTGGTCGCGAACGTCGATCGTCGGCGCCGGCTTACCGAGGCGGGTCGCGAGACTCGTCGCGTACTCCGCGCACTGCTCGAGCCGCGGCCGGGTCGGGGCGTTGCCCCAATCGCGTAGGCGCGCTGCCCAGATCGAGTCGGCCGGCACGCCCGCGAGCATGGCCTTGTACTCGTCCAAGTCGATGACGAGCGCGCGCCGGTCGACACCGAGGAGTCGCTCGAGCCGCTCGCGGATCGTCGTCCAAGCCTGCGAGAGCTTGGCGCGCTCGGGACCATCCGGCGGCTGGCCGGAGGCTTTCATCCCGTCTTCGATGGCGTGGCAGAGCGCGGCGACACTCGAAATTCCGAACAGCGCCGCGTTGCCCTTCAACGTATGGACGCGCCGCATGAGCTCGAGCTCGGGCACTCCTTCACTGGTGCAACGTACGACGAGCTCGTCGGTTTCCGCGACGAACGCAGCGAACCCGGAGCGATCCTTGAGCGCCTTTTCGATCGCCGTCATCAGCTCGCGCTGCGCGCTCTCCGCCTGCTGGCGGGCGACCTCGGCGGTGATGTCGGAGACGACGACGAGTAACGCGGTCGTCGGGGTATCGATCGCGAGGTAGTCGATCTCGAGCTCGCGGCTACCTCGCGTGATCCGGTGCGGTAGCTGGTCGAGCACCAGCTCGAGCGGCATGAAGCCGTCCGCGACCGATTCGAAGCCGACCTCCATCCACCGCCGCGCGGTTGCCTCCTCGTAGAGGTAGTCCCACAGCAGCATCCCCGGGGTCGGCGCGCCGAACCAGGTCTCGAGAGCGCGCGACCACTCGTTGCCGACCTTGCCGTCGACGCCGACCGATACGAAGCCCTGCGCGACGTTGTCGAGGATCCGCGTCATGTCCCTGTTGCGGCCATCGAGCGCGGAGGTCCGGGCGGCCACGATCTTCTCGAGCCCGATGACGTTGTCGAAGAACGACCGCGCGACGAAGCACGCCGCCACGGCCTCGATGATCACGAACACTGCATGGACGACGACCGTCCAGAACGACGCGTCGTAGTTGAAGACGGCGCGCGGGAGAACCAGCCAGACGACGAAGTGGTGGAGGGCGACCGTCACCGTCGCAGCGATGATCACCATCGGGTTGCCGAACACCGCGAGCAGCGCGAGCAGTACGAAGAAGTAGAAGTGCATCTCGATCTGCATCGGGCCGGTGCCGACGTAGACGAGTGCGCCACCCATCAGCATCGCGGCGACGCCGTAGATCAGGCCGGTCATGCGCGGCCGATCGCGAAACGCGAAATAGGCGAGGGCGGGGCCGGCGAGTGCAGCGACGGAGAGCTCGAGCGCGACCACCGGCGACGAACCCGCGAGCAGCGCGATCAGGACGAACACCGGCGGGTGGAGAGCGAAGAACGCGAGCGCGATCTTGTTCATCCGGCGCAGGTAGTTGGCCTCGAACGGCGAGACTTCTTTGGGGAGCACGAGGTAGCGGAGGAGCTTGGTCATGGTGTTCTCGCGAGATGCAGAGGGTCGAGGGCACGGGCGAGGCGAGCACTGGTTGCGCAGCCGAAGACGGGCAGCGCGGGGGGCGGCTGTGCGGCCCGCGCTTCGGCGATGATGGCGAGGTCTTCGTACGCTGCGCTCTGCTTGTGGCGGTTGTAGCCGCCGAGATAGGCGACGCCGCCGTCCGGCGCGACGACGATCAGGACCGGCGCAGCCTCGATGTGAAAGCGCGAAGCGAGCGTTGCGGGGTCGACGACTTCGACCGCGAAGCCCGCGCGACGAAGCCGGTCATCTTCCGCGGCGCCCTTTGCGTGGTCGTCGACGACGATCACGAGCTCGCGCACGCCCGCAGGCCGCGCGGTCGCGAGGAGATGGGTGATCGTACGTTGCGAGCACGGGCACTCGCGGTACATCACGTGGACAGCGCCCCAGGTGTGATCGGGCAGGACGGCGCGCACTGCTGCGACGAGCGCCCGGTCGGTCGGGGCCGGCACCGGCAGCGCGACGAGATGGCGGATCAGGAGCACGCCACCGAGCAGCAGAGCTCCGAGCAGCCAGACGAGCACTGCGCCGGTTCGGAGCGCCTGCTTCACCATCAGAAGAGAAGCACCTCTCCGCTGGATCGCTTGTCGAGGATCTCCTTCTCGGTGCTTACGGCCTCGACGATCTCGGGAAGATCGACGGTCTCACCTGTCTCGGCCGCGTACGTGCGGACCATTCCGATATACCAATGATCGATCTGGAGCAGGCTCTGCGAACAGATGTCCTGGAACGAGAGCGCCGACAGGCCGTTGTAGGACGAAGAGATGATGCCGTCGAGGGCCTTGTCGCTCCGCTCGAGCGAGCTCTGAACAGACGTGTGGAGAGCAGCGACGCTGCGATCGATCTCGTCGATCTGCGTGCGCGAGGTCTGCGTGAAGTCGGCCACGAGCGAGCGCAACTTCTGGCTCTGATCGACGAGCCGCGGCACCGCGATCTCCATCTCGCGAGCGAGCTGCTGGATCCGGCCGTTTGCGCCGACGATCACGCGCGAAAGCTCGTACATCTCGACGGCGATGGTCTTGAACCCTTCGGCGTTCGAGCGTGCAGACTCGATACGTGCGTTGATAGAGAGCAGACGCGCCGCCTTGTTGGCGCGCTCGATCTCCGCGGCGGCGTTCTTGATCTCGCGCGCGAGAACGGCGAGTCGTGCCACCTCGTTCGCATGACTGTCGACCGCGACGTCGAGCGCTTTGCCATGCTGTCGGATGTGCGCCGAGTGCTGACTGATCGCTTCGCGTAGCGCACCGCTTGCTGCGCCGCCCACGACGAGGCCGCGCAGCTCGGTGATGTGCTCGCGTGCGATATCGACCACCCGCTGGAGCTCGCCGCCGGCCTTCAACACACCCTGCTCGGTCATCGTGTTGACCTTGCGGATGCGTGCGAGCACGTCGTCGCGCAATCGCAGAAATTTGCCTACCAGCGACGACATCGCCATCTACCGCGCGATCTTGCGCACAGCGGCGACCAACAGCTCGCCCTTGAACGGCTTGATGATCCAGCCCTTGGCACCCGCCCGCTTCGCGCGGTCGATGTGTGCGGGATCGCCTTCGGTGGTCAGCATCACGACCGGCAGCCCGGCGTGACGCGCATCCGCATGCAACTTCTCGATGAGCTCGAGCCCGTTCATGCGCGGCATGTTGACGTCACAGATCATCAATGCGGTTGCCGCATCGACTTTCGTGAGCGCGTCGACGCCGTCGACCGCCTCGACGGGGGTGAAGCCCGCCTGGCCAAGGACCGCAGTAACTTGTTGACGAATGGTCGGCGAGTCGTCGACGACCAGAATCTTCTTGCCCATCGCAAGATAGGTCGGCCAAGCGGCGACCGAGTTGATACGCGCCGCGCTACGGCCGATCTCGCAAAGTTTGCGCGAAAGTCTCGTTTTCTCACGCGGTCTCATGAGCCGAAGCAGGCCCGCGCGCTTGCGCGATCGCACTCGCGCTACCGAATGTTCGGTGGAATCGAGTACGTGCCGACCGCATGAGCGACGGGATCCGCGGTGCCGTCCGAATAGATAGAGACCTCACCGACGGCGAGCGACTTTCCGAGCTTGAGCAGCGTGCACTCGCCGACGATTCGCTTCCCAGCGGCGGGCTTGCGGAGGAAGTTCATCGTCAGGCTGGTGGTCACCGTGAGCGGAACGATGCCGATTTCGCCGAGCACCGCGACATACAGCGCCAGGTCGGCAACGGTCATGAGCACGGGGCCCGAGACGGTACCGCCAGGTCGGAGGTCGCCGATCCCGACGTCGAGTGACACGGTCGCCTTGCGTTGGCCCACGTCGTCGACGACGCAGCGGTTCTGGGGGAAATCCTTCGCGAGAAAGGCGGCGATCTCTTCTTTCGATGACATCGGTGGGGGATCAGTGTACCGGCGTCCAGCGTTGCTCGCGTCGTAGTGTGCGCGTCGACGCAGTCTCGCCGTCATACGTCATCGCCAGCGGTGCGCCGAGCGGCAGGTTGCGATCCACCAGCGCGTTGGTGTTGATGATGCCGATCCGGCCGTCGATGGTGATCGCCGCGAGGTAAACGCCGCAGGTGCGGCACACACAGAAGTCGGCGGTGCGTAGCTCGAAGCGGTAACGCAGTAGCTGGTCGACGTCGCGGCAGGCGAGCTGCAGGACGCCCTGCGGATCCGACGTCGTCGCGGCACCATGGCAGCGGCAGAACCGACACGCACACGCGCGCAGCGGCCAGGCTTGGGGAGGGATCGCGGTCTCGTAGGTGAAGCCGATCGCTTCGCAGTGGCAGGTCCCGAGATGGAGCATGGGCTACCTCGTCGGATGTGATGCTCGAGCTGCATGAATCGTGGCGAAGCGCAGGGACTCGACGAGTCAACAGGCCGAATCCTGCGCCGCACGATCGAGAGCCTCGAGGATCGACGTCACGTCCTGCGCGGTGGTGCCCCAGTTGGAAAACGCCGCACGCAACGCGGGGCGACCTTCGAGCCTGGTGGCGGTGAGGTAGGCGCAGCCATCGCGTTGGAGCGCGCCGAGGATGCGGTCGCGTACCGACGCGTCGCCGCTGCCGCGCGGCGCGAAGCAAACAACATTCAGGCGTGCGGGCGCGAGGAGCTCGTAGCGTGCCGGCAGTCGCTCGGCGAGCAAGTGCGCGCACGCGATGCTTCTCTCGCAGATGTCCCGCTGACCGCGCCGGCCATACGCTAGCAATGAAAGAAGCACCGGCAACGCGCGGAAACGGCGCGAGCCCTCCGTCGTGCGGTGGATGAGGTCTCTCCCGTGACCGAGGTAGGACGCGGTCACCTTCAGCGCGTTCTCTTGAGCATCGATGTGCCGCGTGAAGACGAAGCCAGCGTCGTACGGCACGTTGAGCCACTTGTGCGCATCGCCTGCAATCGAGTCCGCGCGATCCACCCCGTCGAGTAAGTGCGCGTGCGACGGTACGCACGCGACGGGAAGTCCGATCGCACCGTCGACGTGGAGCCAAGCGTGGTGGCGTTTCGCGATATCGGCGAGCGCTGCGATATCGTCGAAATCACCGGTGTTCACATCACCCGCGTTCGCCACGATCACGGCGGGTCCATCGTGTGCGCGCAAGCGGACGTCGAGCGCCGACGGATCGATGACCTGGCGGCCGGGAATGCACGGCAGATGCTCGAACGACGCGCGCCCCCATCCGAGCACCGCGAGCGCTTTCGCGACGCTCGCATGCGGTGCACCGCTAAGAACGGGAACGCGCGGCGCCCCCGCGAGCCCGCGCTCGGCAACGTCGAAGCCGAGACGTTCGTACGCCCACTGGCGCGCAGTCGCTAGGGCGACGAGGTTGGCGTGGGTTCCGCAGCTCACGAACACGCCCTCGAACGCGGTTGGAAGCCCGAACAACTCTCGCAACATTGACAGGGCGTGGCGCTCCGCGGCCCCCGCGATCGATCCACCGTCGTGCGAGACGTTCTGGTCGTACGCGGAGACGAGCCAATCAGCAGCGAGGGCCGCAGGTGTCGCACCGCCGGTCACGAAACCGAGGTAGCGCGGTCCCGGCGACGCGGACAGGAAGGGAGCGTAGTCGCGTACGAACCGCACCATTGCCGCGCGTGCTCCATCACCCTCCTCCGAGAGGGCAGGCGTGGGCAGCTCATGCGGGGCGGCCACGACAGCACGCTGACGCAACCCCGCGAGGTGGCGTCCTGCTTCCTCGCGCGCGGCGTCGAGGATCGCTCCAAGCTCGTCCCAGTCTTCGTCGATCCGATTCACGTTCGAGCTCGCGCCACTTCTGCGAAGGGGCTCCCTTCGCCCGTCTGATCGGACCAGCGCTCGCGAAGCCCGAAGGACGGGAACAGACGAGGTAGATCGAACCGCGTGATGCGAGCCACTCGTCCTTCTCGGAACGTGAGGACGGCGATAGCGGTCGCCTCGAGCACTCCGTCCGCGGCGAACGTGTAGAGAGCGACAGCGGGAGAGCCATTCGCGCCGATCGGCACCAGCCGATAGCGACGTGGTGCTATCGCGAGTAAGCGTCCGAAGAACTTTCTGATCGCTGCACGCCCCGCGTACCACTCCGGGTGAGGCGGCATCGAGAGCACGGCGTCCTCCGCGAGCAGAGCCGCGAAAGCGTCCAGGTCGCCGCCCTGCCACGTCGTGATGTAACGACGCAAGAGCTCCTCGTCATCGGCCGCCACCGTCTGTACTTCGTCCGAACCATGCTCTTCGAGCACTCTCCGCGCGCGCTGAAGGAGCGAGTTCACGGACGCGACGGTCGTCTTTAGCAGCCCCGCCACCTCCTGCGGCTTCCAGCCCAGCACGTCGACGAGCAACACGGCCGCGCGCTGCTTGGCTGACAGGAGCTGCAGGGCCGCGATGAAAGCGAGGCCAACGCTTTCGCGGATCGCTGCACGCGCGTCGGGCAGCAACCGGGATTCGTCTAGCAGCGAGTCCGGAGCCGGTTCGATCCAGACGTTTTCCTCGATGGGAGTCCGGAACGGCTCGCCAGGGTCGGCCGCGGGCGTGACCATGAAAGGGAGGAGGCGACGCCGCTTGCGAGCTTTCAGGCGGTCGAGGCAACCATTCGTCGCGATCTTGTAAAGCCACGCCCGCGCGGCGTCACTCGAGCGCAGCTCTTCGCGTCGTTGCCAGCCCTTGGCGAGAGTCTCCTGCGCGACATCCTCGGCGTCCTGTAGAGACCCGAGCATGCGGTAGCAATGGAGCGTGATCTCTCGCCGATGCGGCTCGAGCTCCCTCTCGAAGTCTTGCTCGCTCGACGAGCCTCTGGGCATGCTGTCGCTAGAATGCCACACGGGAGCTATCCGCCTTGCTGCAGAGGCGTGAGCCCGCTGCGATCGAGCCAGAACGCGACCTGCTTGTCGAGCGAGCGATCGCGGACGAGGCGAAGAACCGCGGCCCCCACGTCGGAGGGCGCGAGCGGCGGACCGCCGAGGAACTGCTCGACCGTGCGACCCTGGCGCTGCGCGTACGCCGCGACAAACTCGCGGCCGACACCACCCTCCGGCGTGATCATCGGCAACAGCGTCGCAAATCGGATACCGAGTTTGGCGCGCGCGGCATCCTGAGCCGCGTACTCCGTCAGAAGACGAACCATCGCTTTGGCTCCAGCGTAGCCTCCGCTGAGCGGCGACCCGCGCAGCGCTGCTCCAGAAGAGAGCGTGATCACCGAGCTCCCTTGCGCGAGCGGCTGGCTCAGGACGGCACGTAACCACTCGAACGCGATCTTCACGTCGGCGTTCCAGTTGACGGAAAAAGCCTCCCACGTCTGGTCTTGAAGCGATGCGACCTGCGGTGTCGCGCCAGCGTTCAGCACGACAACATTCGGCCTGACCTCGCGCAGGATCCGCTCGGGAACCGCCGGCTGCGCCGCATCCGCGTTGATCACCTCGACCCGTCCACCTGTCGCGTCGACGAGGTCGGAGGCGTCGCCCCGAGACACCGCATGGACATGGGCACCGGCCCCGACCAACGCCTCGACAATCCCACGGCCAAGTCCGCGGCTCGCCCCAACCACGATCGCTGTTGTACCTGCCAATCCGCTCATGTTCGTTCTCTCTCTGTTGCTTTGCCCGTAGGCGCTAGTCGTCCAAGGCGCCCAGGCTGAGGTTGACGATCGTTCCGGTCATGCCGCTCGCTTGGTCGGAAGCCATGAAGGCGGCGAGATTCGCCGTCTCGCCGAGAGTCGTCAGTCGGCGGCCGTGGCTCCTTGCTGCGATCAGGTCGTGGAACTGCTCCCAGGTGATTCCCCATGCCTTGGCGTGAAGCCCGAAGACCTCCTTGATCGTGCCGCTATCCGGCATTCCGGTGGGGCGCAGACCGATCACTCGAATTCCTTTCGGCGCGAGCTCCGCGGACAGATTGCGTGTGAGCTGCTCCACGGCGGACATCGCGGGCCCGACGCCACCCATCAACGGAATGCCCGCTCGAGACGGGGTCGAGGTGGCCGTCATGATCACGCCTGCCCCCTGTGCGACCATGCGCCTCGCTGCAAGTCGAGACGTCAAGAAGTACGACCGAGCGTAGGTCGCGATCGGCAGGAAGAACTCTTCGACCGCGAGCTCCACGAGCGCAACGCCTTGCAGCTTCGTGTTCGGGATGCCGACAGCGTTGAACGAGATGTCGATTCGGTTCGCTTTGTCGACGACGGCCTGCAAGTGCGCGTCGATCGCCTTTTCGTCGAGCGCGTCCACCTCCGCTACGTCGGCTCTCCCGCCTGCGGAGACGACGTCCTTGGCCACAGCTTCGGCGGTGGCAGCGCGACGATCCGCGAGAAACAGCGAAGCGCCCTCGCGTGCAAACGCGCGAGCAACCGCGCCTCCGATCGCGCCGCCTGCTCCATAGATGACGGCAACCTTGTTCTTCAACAACATCTGAACCTCCGCTCGTTAGGACGACGCGAGCGAGCGGATTTCATCGCTGTTACGGCCGATGATTTTCGGCGGGCTGCTCCGTCATATGCGCATGGAGCTCACCGGTGATGAACAACGCCCCAGAAGGACGTTCGTACCAATTCAGCCAGGCGTCGAGGTCTGCGTCCTCCGGCGTCATTCGGGTCCAGGTTTGACGTATCTCCTGCGCATTTCCGAGCGAGGAATCTCCCCGATCCACGGTCACCCGGGCGGCGAGGAGGTGTACTTGCTCGAGGGCAGACTTCGAATCTGGAATCGCACCGACCCCGATGGGAGGCCTGCCAATGACGTCGTCATTTCGGCGGGCGAATACTTCCACGCACCGCCCGGAGAGACGCATGGCGCCGTGGCAGAACAAGCTGCCCTTCTGTTCGTCGTGGCGCCCGGAGGTTTGGGGCCATGAGAATCCATCGACTGGCAATGGCGCTGGTGCGCGTCACTCTTTGCGCGTCGTGTGTCCGTGCGAACACTCAGGAGTCTGTCGTGAATCAGAAGCGACCGCTCCCTTCGGGCGCACGCGGCTTCGACTTCTACGTGGGCCGTTGGCATATCGACAACCGCCGGCTCCGAAACCGTTACGTCGGCAGCGACGAGTGGGACGAGTTCCCTGCGATCAGCACGGCGCGTCCGATCCTCGGTGGCCTCGGCAACTTCGACGAGATCGAGTTCCCCACGAAAGGGTGGTCGGGCGTTGACGTGAAGGTCTACGACATCGAAGCGCAGCACTGGTCCACCAGGTTCATCGGCAGCGGAGACGGGAAGGAACAACCCGCGCTCGTCGGCGAGTTCAAGAACGGCGTCGGCGAGCTCTCCGGCGATGATGTCGATGAGGGCCGCCCGATCCGCGTGCGCACCCGCTGGACGGCGATCACACCGAAGTCTTTCCGCTGGGAACAAGCATTCTCTACGGACGGCGGCAAGACGTGGGAGACCAACTGGATCATGGCCGCGCGAAGAATCGACTAGTCATCGTGGCGCGAAGGCCGCGAACTGGTGCTCGAGCGCTTTGACGACGCCGGCACGCCACCCCTCTTCCATGAGGTGAGAGGCAGGATCGGGGAAGATGTCCTCGTGTCCGTTCTCCACGCCATCGAGGATGCCCTTCGCCACGGATTCCGGAGACGCCTTCGGGACCTCCAGGCCGCGGCTCATCTCCGTGTCGACCGGCCCGAGGAAGGCTGCATGGACCGTCACTCCGTCCCGCGCCAACAATGCACGGAACGACTGCGTCATCGAAGACGCGGCGGCCTTGGAGATCGAGTAGGCCGGTATCATCGGCAGAGTTGCGAGCGCGGCGAGCGAGAGGACGTTGACGATCGCGCCGTTCGCAGCCCTCAAGCGCGGCAGGAGCGCTTGCGTGATCCTGAGAGTTCCGAGGAGATTCACGGCGAGGTGCTGCTCGATGATCTCGGGCTTTGATAGGTCGTCGTAGAGCGCGATGCCGGCGTTGTTGATGAGGATATCGACGGCGTCGATTTCGCTCGCGGCGCGCTGAACCTGCGAAGCGTTGGTCACATCAATGCTCACCGCCGTCACACGCTTGTCTGTCGGTTGTAGGGGGCTACGTGTTCCGGCGTAGACCCGCTTGGCTCCTCGTCGGAGTGCTTCTTCGACGAGCGCACTGCCAACGCCACGGTTCGCCCCGGTGATCACGAGCGTCTTGTCTGCGATCTTCATACACATCTCCATTTGCCGCGACTCGATCGCGGCTTCAATTGTCTGCTCGTAGGACGACGCGAGAGCCGTGTTTTCATCGCTTCATCGGGCCCGCTTCGAGGGGCCGCGAAGTGATGCTCGGCGATTCGACTGCTCGTCTCCGGGAACGTGCAGTGTGGCAAACGGAAGCGCATGGGAATCGAACCCACCGTGCCGCCGCTCGCGCGGAGCACCATCGGTTTTGAAGACCGAGCCGCACACCAGTCGCAGACGCGCTTCCACCCGCGACGGTACTACACGTCGATGCGAGCCTGCACGCGCTCGCGCAACATCTCCCGCGCGCGGTGCAAGCGCGTCTTCATCGCGGCTTCACCGATGTCGAGTGCCTCGCAGGTCTCGGCGCCGGTCATGCCTTCGAGGTCGCGCAGCACGAGGACCGCGCGATACGGCTCGGCGAGCTCGGCGATCGCGGCGTGGACGGCACCGATCAGCTGCCAGCGTGCGAGCGTCGCTTCGGCGGAGAGCTCCGCGGCGGGAACCTCGGCGTCGCTGCGCTCACCGAGGACGCGACGCTCGCGTTGGAACGGGCGCATGAGGCGCGAGCACGCGTTGCGCACGACGCTCATCAACCACGCCAGCGCGCCGGGGTGCGCGACGACATCGGGGCGCGTGCTGAGCTTCACGAACGCTTCCTGGACCGCATCGTCGGCATCGCTCGGATCGCGGCACACGCGCACGCCGAAGCGATAGACGCGATCGTGGTGGAGGCGGACGAGCGAGGTCAGCGCATCGTCGTCACCGTGCGCTGCGGCACGGAGCAGGCGCGCGTGTGCGCGCCGCGTGGTCATCGCACCGTCCTCGGGCAGGTCGAGAGGCCCATCATTCGATAGCCGAGACAGGTCCCGAACAGCATGCTCAACGCGAAGTAGGTTCCGGTCGCCGCGATCCCGATCCGCGGCATCAGGGAGAGCGGTGCGATCCAGGCGGCGAGCAGCAGCGCGATCGCGACAAGGCCGCGACCCGCTCGATCCATACGTCCCACGTTCTTTATCATGGCTGGAGAAGCCAGGTCGCGGCCGGAAGGATTCAGGAAATCGTAAGTCGGCGTGGCCCCTCGATTGTCATTCGCGGGTGACCGCGGCGAGCAGCCACACGAGCGCCGCGACCTGGACGAGCGCGAACGCGGCGAACCCGATCGTGGGCGCGAAGCCCGTTGCGAGCCCGCCGAGAGTCAGTGCGCCGGCCATCGCGACGAGGCTCGCGGCCATCAGCACGCCGAACGCGAGCATGACGGGCGCGATCGCGAAGCCGAGCGGATGGCGGCGCCACAGCAGCACGCCGCCGATGAACATCGCCGGTAGGACGAGCGACAGATCGAGGACGTGGACCGGATTGGTCACGAGGCCAGTCTCTGCGAGGCCCACCGGCTGCGTCCCGGCGACCACGGCAGGGACGATCTGCGAGAGCCACATGAGTGCGAATGCGCCGGCGCAGATCATCGCGAAGGCGCCGATCGCACGGCGCGGGGCACGCGCCGTGAACCAGATCGCACTGCCGCGCAGATCGCTCGCGAGCCCCGCGAGCCCGAAGCTCGCCAGCCCCAACGCGCCGCAGTAGATCAGGAACAGCGCGTTGAACGCCACGTCCAACGCGTACATCGCGTAGGAATAGACGCAGTAGACCAGCGCACCGCCGAGGAGGAACCGTGCGCGCCTCGACCCCCGAAGGACGAGCATGGCAGCCACCACGAGCCAGGGCACGGCGACCACGAGGTTCGCCCAGTCCTGGCCGATGGCCTGAACCCGCCACGACGGCGTCTCGTGCGCGTAGGTAGCGTCGAGGCCAATGCCGCCAACGGATGCGATCGCGACGAGCGCCGCGATCACGACGGCCGCGTACGCGCTGAAACGTGTGCCCGCATCCAGCTCGTTAGGTAGCGCCGACATGCGAGCTAGCGATGCAAGCGAAGCGCCGGGAGAGATGCGGAGCGCGCCCGCAAGACCTGCACGTGGCGAGGCATGACGCGCAACCGCCGCGCGCTACGCTCGAGACGGCCGCACGACGGCATGAGTAACGCGCGATGTGCCGACGGTTTTCTCTCGTGCGACACCCTGCGACGGACGCAACGTCCTAGGATCGCTCGTTGTCGTGACCAGATGAAGCGGTGGTTTCTCGTCCTCGCGGCCTGTCACGCGACAGCGCCGGCCGATCCGGCGCTCGACCTCGTTCCGCCGAGCGGCTGGACGGTCGAGCACCACGTCTATCGCGATCCGGATCGCGCGCTGCGCGTGATCGTCGAAGCGACGTCGTTCGACGATCCGAAGCTCGCGGTCGCGGCGGCGTGGCTGCATGCCGCGCCCGAGGCATTGCTCGCGCACGTCGAGCTCGACGAGCCGCCACCCGAAGGCGGCTGGGATCGCGACGTCAACGTCGAGTACACGCTTCCGGCGGCGGCGACCCACGAGCTGCGGGCGGAGTACAAGCGGTATCGCGATCACCGCTACGTGATCCTCGTCGACGGGGATACGAAGGCGCTCGCGAAGCGCGACGCACAGATCGATACGCTGCTCGGCGGCTTGAAGCCGGCCGGTATGCAGGAAGAGCAGCTCGCGGGACCGGCGCGCGTGCCCAACGCGGCGGACCTCGATCGATTCGCCGAGCGCGCGTTGCGTGAGCTCGAGGTGCCGGGCGCCGCGATCGGCGTGATCGTCGATGGCAAGGTGGTCTACGAGCGCACGCTCGGCGTGAAGACGATCGGCGAACCGGATCCGATCACGCCGAACACGCGGTTCTTGCTCGCGTCGGTGTCGAAGCCGATCACGACGTTCATGGAGGCGGCGCTCGTCGATGCGGGCACGGTGCGCTGGGACTCGCCCGTGACGACGCTGTTGCCGACGTTCGCGCTCGGCGATGCCGAGACGACGAAGCAGCTCCAGCTCTGGCACATGTCGTGTGCGTGCACCGGCATGCCACGCCAGGACATGGAGGGTTTGTTCGAGTGGGACGGCGTCACGCCCGAGGCGCGGATCGCGGTGATGAAGACGATGAAACCGACGACGAAGCTCGGCGAGACGTTCCAGTACTCGAACCCGATGGTGTCGGCAGGCGGGTTCGCGGCGGCGCACGCGTTTGCGCCGGCGTTGCCGCTCGCGCAAGCGTATGCCGCGGTGATGCAGGCGAAGGTGTTCGGCCCGATCGGGATGACCTCGACGACGCTCGACTTCGCGACGGTCGCCGCGGGCGATCACGCGACGCCACACGCACTCGCGATCGATGGCACGACCCACGCGATGCCGCTCGCGATCGAGCGCGCGGTCGAGCCGATCGCTCCCGCCGGCGCGATCTGGACTACGCTGCACGACCTCGAGCGCTACGCGATCACCGAGCTCGCGGACGGTGTCGCGCCGGATGGCACGCGCGTCGTCTCGGCGGCGAACGTGCGCGAGCGCAAGCGCAAGCGGGTCAGCGAAGACGCGACGAGCGGCTACGGCCTCGGCATCGATCTGACCGACTATCATGGCATCCACCTCGTCGAGCACGACGGCGGCGCGTTCGGCTTCGGCACGACGCTGTATCTGTTTCCAGACCAGCGCGCCGGCATCGTGATGCTCACGAACATCCGCAACGGCAACGCGAAGGCTCAGCTGCCATTCATCGAAGCGGTGCGCCGCAAGATCGTCGAGGCGCTGTTCGCCGGTGCCGCGCCGCGCGCCGACAAGCAGCTCGCGTATTACGTCGGCCTGCGGACGCATCCGCCGGTGCCGCCGATGACGCCATTCGGCGAGCTCGCCGGCCACTATCACGAGCCGGTGCTCGGCGACCTCGAGCTGCGCGACACCCCCGATGGCCCGGTGCTCGACGCCGGCGAGTGGAAGTCGCGCGTCGCGAAGGTCACCGACCCGGACGGGTCGCAGAAGCTCGTGAATCTCGACCCGCCGTTCGCCGGAGGCGCGTTTCTCGTCGGCCCGGATCACACGCTGATCGTTCCGGATCAGACGACCTACACGTTCCACCGCCGCTGACGGGGAAGATTTCACCGTCCCGACGTTAGGGGGACATGAAACTCACTCTCCTGTCCTGTGCTCTGGCACTGGGTGGCTGCGCACTCGACAGCGCGGACCCGGTCGACCCCGCGTCGGATCCTGCGTCCGATTACCTGCCCGATGGCGCGACCGGTGTGGCTCACATCGTTCGCAACGGGATCACGTCCGATATCCCGTGGGTCGCGAGGAACGGGCTCGAGTACGTCTCCGACGACTTCGCGATCGCGCCCGCGCTCGTGAAGAACGTCGAGCTCGCGACCCCGGATGCGAGCGCGGAGTGGCCGGGTGACATCGTCCATTACTGCATCACCGATATCGCGAACAACTCGCTCGGCCTGAACAGCGCCGAGCAGACGCAGCTCGTCGGCTACTTGAACGAGCTCCACCGCCTCACGCCGCTCACGTTCGAGCGCTTCGACTGTACGGCCTCCTCGAAGCCATCGACGTACATCAACTACATCCACTGGAACACGACGCCGAACCAGACGATTCCGGGCCAGGGCCACAACGGCTGGACGATCGACCTCGAGTACAACTTCTGGCAGGGCGACGTCTATCACGAGACCGGCCACGCGCTCGGCATGATGCACGAGCAGCAGCGCCAGGATCGCGCGAGCTACGTCAACTACTACCCGGTCTGCGTGAACCCCTCGAACCAGAGCGGCAACTTCGCGCAGAGCGCGTCGACGTACCTCACGCCGTACGACATCAACTCGATCATGCAGTACCGCAGCACGTCGTTCGATATCGAGGACGCGTCGCACAACGTGCTGTGCCCGCCGCTGCTGTTCGGCGGCAACGATCCGGCGCACGCCCCGATCTGGGGCACGTACAACGGCACCACGCTGCGCGGCACGTTGATCCCGCAGGCGAGCCAGTGGAGCGCCGAGGACATCAACGGTGCGTACACCTGGTTCGAGCCGAACCTCGGCAGCCCGGAGCAGAACGATGCGCTCGGCACGCACATGGTGAGCGGCGACTTCGACGGCGACGGCTACGACGACCTCGCGGTCTCCGCGATCGGCGAGCAGCCGGGCTCGAGCAAGGGCGGCGCGGTGTTCATCTACAAGGGCACGATGAACGGTCTCGTCGCGTGGACGTACCTGAAGGAAGCGAACTTCCGCGGCGCCACGCCGGGCTCGATCGATCAGTTCGGTGGCTCGCTCGCCGCCGGCGATGTCGACGGCGATGGCATCACCGACCTCGTCGTCGGTGCGCCGTTCTACGGCAGCTCGACGCAGGGCGCGGTGTTCGTGTTCAAAGGCGGTCGCGGCGGTCTCGTGGCGATGGCCGGCCCGATCATGCCGTCGACGCTCGGCGGTACGAACACGTCGGAGACCATGTTCGGTCAAGCGGTCGCCGTCGGTAAGTTCTATGGCGGGACCAAGCCGTACATCGCGGTCGGCGCGCCGTACTTCACGCCGTCGGGCGCATCCGGCTCGCGCGGTCAGGTCTCGACGTTCAGCCTGAGCGGCTCGACCGCGACGTTCGTCGAGAACCTCCATCCCGACCAGGACGGCATCGCGATCAACAGCGGCATGTTCGGCTACGCGCTCGCCGCCGGCGACATGAACATGGACGGCATCGACGACCTCATGGTCGGCGCCCCGGCGATCGGTGTCGGCACCGGCAACGTCGCGCCGTTCTTCGGTCACGCCACGAACATGACGTCGGGCACGCCGCTGTCGCTCTACAACGCGACGCTGCAGACCGGCGATCGGTTCGGCATCGCGCTCGCGTACGGCAACACCGCCGGCGGCGGTAGCCCCGAGCTCGTCGTCGGTGCGAGCGCACGCGGTGGTGCGGGCATGGTGTTCACGTTCGAGCCGTTCCCGGTCGGCACGTCGGGTTGGGTGATCGAGAACCAGAACGCGTACAAGCAGTCGGATATCACCGGCCAGGCCGGCAAGACCGGCGACAACTTCGGCGCGGCCGTCGCGATCGGCGATATCGATGGCGACTACTACCTCGACGTCGTCGTCGGCGTCCCCGGCAAGACCGTGTCGGGCGACGCCGGTGCCGGCGAGATCGCGCTGTTCCCGAGGTACGCCGCGGGTAAGGTCATCCAGCCGACCTCGCCAAACGTCAACGACCAGTTCGGCAACGGCGTCGCGATCGGCAACTTCGATCACGGCGCGAACAGCGTGCGCACGGACTACTACAACGACCTCGCGGTCGGCATCCCGAGCCGCGCGGTGAACGGCGTGACCCGCGCCGGCGTGTTCAACACGTACCGCGGCACCGCGATGAGGCTGTGGCGCGAGTTCAACGAGAGCACCCACAACGGGCCGTGAGCTAGCGGTCGGCTTGCGCGGCACGAAACGCGATCGCGGACGTGCCGCTCCACCGCCGGAACGCGCGCGAAAACGCAGAGAGCTCTGAATACCCGAGTGCGAGCGCGACATCTGTCAGCGAGCGCCTCGGGTCTCGCATGTAGTGAGCGGCGAGGGCGAGGCGGGCTTCGGCGAGCAGGTTCGTGAACGTGTAACCGTGGAGGCTGAGCTGGCGCTGGAGCGAGCGCGCACTCGTGCGAGTCCGGCGAGCGACGCTCGCGATCGAAGGTGTGCCCTCGCCGTCGCGGAGCAAATCTCCGACGACTGCGCGCAACGGACCGAGCGCGTCGGGGTCGATCGCGGCGAGCCCGCGATCGGCGCTCGCGACGAGATCCGGGAGCCGATCGAGGTCTGCGCGCGCGAGCGGCCGGCGCATCTCCTCGGCGGTGACGACGAGCGCGTTGACCATGCTGCCGTACTCGAGCGAGCAGCCGAAGTAGTCGGCTTGCACGTGGGCGCGCGCGGGCCGCGGGTGACGCACGAGCACGGCGCGAGGGCACCAGCGCGGCTCGCCGAGCGCGTCGCGGATCGCGCGGACGAGCGTCGCGAACACGAGCTCGGTGTTCTGTGGGTGCAGTGCGACCGTCGGATCGAAGATCGAATAGACGAGCTGGGTCTCGCGGCCGGCGGCGTCGAGGACGAGCCCGGCACCGGTCGATTGCAGCCCGAAGTAGCGAGCCGCTGCGGCGAGTGCGTCGCCGACGGTCGGCGCGTTGAGGACGAGGCAGCCAAGCAGGCCGAGGTCACTCCACGGCATCTGATCGGCGAACCGCAGCGCGAACGCCGAGTCGTTCGTGCGGCGCGCGGCGCCTTCCAGCAGCGCGACCCCACGCGCGACGTCGAGCCAGACACCGGGGTCGCCAAGTTGATCGGGAGCGACCTCGATATCGTCGAGCAGTGCCCGAACGGAAACGTGCGGATATCGCACGCAGAACCGCGGTAGCGACGCGACGAACGAGGCCTTCACGCGGTGGCTGGCGCGATCGGTCAAGCCTGCCCCGCGCGCGTTTTGTAGCTTGGCGCCACGATGAGATGTGTAGCCATGCTGTTCCTCGTCGCCGCGTGTGGCGACAACCACACCGCCGCGCAAGCTCCAGACGCGATGACGTCGCCCATGACCGATGCTTCGGCCACACCCGACGCTTTATCGATCCCCGTCGGTCTCACCCTGCGTGATGATACCTACGCGATCGACGTGACGGCCGACGGCACGACGGCGGTGTTCGAGCGCGTCGACACCTCGACTGCAACCATCGTGTTCTACGACACGGTACGGGGTGTCGCATCCGACCGTACAACGCTGCCGGATCCGGCGGTCGACCTCGCGACCGGCGTCTCGAACGATCTCCGCGTCACCGCCGAATACGACAACCCCGTCGGCAGCGGAATCTGGAGCGACGCGACGAGCGCGTGGCTGACGTTGCCGAACCCGCACGCGACCGGCTGCGACGTGTTCCACGGCGGCGCGTTCGACATCAGCGGCGACGGTAAGACCGCGACGGGCCTTCTTTACAACGGCTGCTCGACGGAAGCGTTCCGGTGGACCGACACCGGCGGCGCCGGCACGACGACGCCGCTCGAGCTCCTCGGCGCGCCGACCAACGGCTCCGCGAAGAGCGATCGCGGCAGCGTGATCTCGCGCGATGGCAACGTGATCGCCGGCTTCGCCGCGCACGGCGAGGCCGATCGCACGCCCGCGATGTGGGACGCGAACGACCACGGCACCTTGCTCGATCCCACGAACACCCAGACGCCCGGCGAGGTCCTCGCGATCGACGCAGACGGCGGCGTCCTGGCCGGTACGCTCGGCAATCAAGCGTTCGCGTGGACCGTCGCGGACGGCTTCATCACGCTTCCTATGTTCGACGGCGCCGACCCCGCCGCGTCGAGCTTCGCGAACGCGACGTCCGCCGATGGCGCACTGATCTTCGGCGAGATCGGCGACGGCTTCTCGCTGACGCCACCGACCGCCGTGATCTGGAAGCGCAGCGGCGCGACGTACACCGTCACGACGCTCGCGGACATCTGCACGGCCGCCGGCATCAGTGTGCCGACCGGCTTCGGCTTCACGAACATCGTGGGCGCGAGCGCCGATGGCCATTCGATCGTCGGCACCGCGGCGAGCGACACCGAATTCAAGACGTTTGTCCTGCGGCTGCCATGAGCGCTCCGATGATCCGTGCAGCGACACCCGACGACGGCGTGTGGTCGATCCTCGCTGCGATCGTGCGCGGTCGGATTCGCGCGCGTCGCGCACTTCCATGCCGCGCGCTTACAGCGGCTGGACGACGGCGACGACGCCCTGGATGTTCGGCACCTGGTCGCTCGCGCCGGGCGTCGACCAGGGCGACCAGCCGCCCGAGACCTGCGTGATCGACTGCACGATCACGTCAGTGGTCGTCATCGCTTGCCGCTCCGCGAACACGACGAGGTGGCCATCTGCACGACTCGCGACGCCGATCTGGCCGCCGGCGACGGGGCCGAGGTCCTGCCACGCGCCCCAGTAACCGCCGGGGACACCTTGCGCCATGTCGTATAGGTGACCATCGCTGCCGATCGCGAACAGCGAGAGCCGCCCGTCGTCACCGTTCATGCCGAGCACGGGGTTACGGAGGTCATGGCCGCCGAGCGACGTGAACACCGGTGTCGAGTACGGAATGTCCTCGAGGAGATCCTGCGCGGTGCCGTTGCTGTCGAGCGCGAGCATCTCCATGTTGCCGTGCGCGTTCTTCGCGATCGTGATCTGCTTCAAGACGAGGTTGTCGGTGCTGACGTTCGTGAAGCTCGCCCAGCCCGAGTTCGGTGCGACCTGACGCCGCTCGATCGCCTTGCCGTCGGTGATGCCGACGAACTCGATCAGACCGTCGCCGCGCAGCGCGGCGCTGATATCGGTCAGGGTGCGGCCGTCGTCCATCGGGAACCAGCCGTCGTTCCAGCCCCCGTTCGTCACCACCTGCCAACGGTGATACGTGTGGCCGTCGTTGCACCGAGCGAAGATCTCGAGCCGGCCGTCGCGATTGTGCGCGGTCACGAGCTGCAGCACGCTCGCGCCGCTCGGTGGCGTGCCCATCGAGCCCCAGCCATCCGGGTTCCAGTTACCGCCGACCTGCGTCTGGTATCGCCCGTAGACGATGCCGTCGCTACCGATCGCGAACAGCATGATCCGGCCGTCGTCGTTCTTGTCGACGATGAGCCTGCGCACCTGAAACCCGCCGAGCGGCCCCCAGTATCCGTAAAACGGGCTGTTCGCCGACGATTCGACGGCGCTGTTCACCGTGCCGTTCGAGATCTCGATCACGCGGATGCGATCGTTCGGTCCCGACAACGCCTGCTCCGTCTGGCCCTGTTCCGCCGGCTCCGCCTGGTCGAGGCAGCCGGCCAACATCATCAACGCCACTCCAACTTTCAAGATCCGTTTCATCTGTGTCCTCCGCCGGTCCCCCTCAGCAACGCGTATGCCTTCGCAACTCTGCGTTTCTCCGCGACGAGTGTTGCTTCGCGCGCGACGCGGGGACCACCGACCTCGGGCTTTGCTCGGGTCTGGGCATCGGGCGGGATTCTCGACACCTGCGACGACACCGGCCCGTTCTATGTCGAAGACGGGTGCTGCACGATGTGCGGCGTGCCGGACGACGAGGCGCCCGAGCTATTCGGAAGCGCAGACGATCACTGCTACGTGAAACGCCAACCACAAACGCCGGCCGAGCACGACGCGATGGTCAACGCGATGCGCGCGCAAGAGCTCGCCTGTATCCGGTACGCAGGTAATGACAAGGCGCTCCTGCGTCGGCTGGTCGACATCGGCGAAGGAGATCAGTGCGATGTATTCCTTCCGGCGAAGCGTTGAACACTGTGATCGCGACCGCCACGATCACGCGAGCCCCGCGAAGTACGCCTTCTGTGCCGGGTAGTAGCTCTCGAACGCGGGCAACGGCTGGTTCTCGCGCGCCGCGACGAGGCAGTCGAGGTAGTACTCCCAGCCCGGGCCGAGATCGCCGACCTTCATGCGATCGATCGCATGCTGCACGAACTCGAGCTCGCAGCCATCGTTCGTCGCCTTCAGAGATAGCTCGAGCCGCGAGGTGAACGCGCTACCGACGGAGTCGAGGACGAGCCGGCGCGCCGGCTCGCAGACCTCGATCTTCTTCGTCAGCCACGGCGAGCCTTCTTCGAAGCCCATCTGGACCCGGATCTCGTTGCCCACGCCGGGCTTGCCTTCCCACTTTCCGAACCAACGCGCGGTGCTCGCCGGATCGGTGATGCTGGTCCACACGTCCTCGGTCGAGGCGCGAAAGCGGCGGGTGAGGACGAGGTCGTTGCCGCGGAGGCGGCCGGTGGGTTGGGGCGTCATGCGGATTCCTTCTTGGTCGTGCCGGAGTTGGTGGTCTGGACGGGCGGCGCCTTACGGCGCTGATTGCGAACGCGATAGACCTCGGTCTCGAGCGCGGCGAGCTTGCGATCCCAGTCGATCGCCGGTGTGCGGAGCTCTTCGACGTAGGCGAGCAGCTCGTCGAGCGCGGTGACGACGAGCTCGTACTCGCGGTTGCGGCCGCGTGCGGTGTCGCGCACGAGCCCTGCTTCACGGAGCACGCGCAGGTGGCGGCTCACCGCGGGACGGCTGACGTCGAAGGCGCCGTCGAGCTCGCCCGCGGTGTGATTGCGCTGGCGCAGCATGCGCAGGATGTCGCGCCGGATCGGGTCGGCGAGGGCCTGGGCTACGGCATCCATGAACGATTCGTAACGGAGTCGTTACGCGACGTCAAGCAAAACTCGCGTATGCTTTGAATGTGACGCAGAGCGGCCGAACCTGCCGACCAACCGATCGCCGCGGCAAGCTCGAGGCCGAGCCGTTCACCGTGATGCTGGCGCGCGACAAGGTGTTCGTGGAGTTTCGTGGCCGTGTCGTGAAGACGCTGGTCGGGGGCGACGCGGAAGAGCTCCGCCGCGCGGTCGAGAGCGGCGACGACGCGGCCGTGCAGCTGCTTGCCGCTCGCAAGACTGGCAACTTCAAGCGCGGCAACGAGCGCTGAGCTGGCTCGCACGGGTGTGCACGAGCGCCACGCAGATGCTTGCGGCGTGCGGCGCTGCGCGGGCATGCAGCTTGCTGAACCCCATGCATGCGCTTCTCATCTTTCGTGTTCGCCTTTGTCGTCGCCGGCTGTGCGCGCGCGGTCGTCGAGCCGCGCAACGTCGAGGCGACACGCGAGCCGCGCCCGACGAAGATCCTCGTCTACGACTTCGCGGTGACTCCGGCGGAGGTCTCGTCGCACGAGGGCATCGCGATCGGAACGAGCAGCGATCGCAATAACGTCGAGCTCGGCCACGACGTCGCGAGTGCGCTCTCGAACCAACTCGCGGACGAGCTACGCGAGCAAGGCTTCGTCGTCGAACGCCGCCATCGCGGTTCGCATGTCGGCGCGCACGAGCTCGCGATCGAGGGCGAGTTCCTCGATGTCGCCGAGGGCGATCAGGTGAAGCGGCTCGTGATCGGCTTCGGTGCGGGCGCTGCGAAGGTCGATACCGCGGTGCACGTGTATTACGGCGGCCGACGGATCGCGGATTTTCGAACGCACGCCGATAGCGGCAAGATGCCGGGCGCCGCCGCGACGCTCGATGCGGGCGTTGCCGCCGAGGGCGCGGTGACGGGCACGATGGTCGCGACCAATGCCGCGACCGGCTCGTACAAGGAGTACCACTCGCAGGTCGAGCGGATGTCGGCGAAGAGCGCCGAGCAAGCGGGCCGCTACCTGTCGGAGCTGTTTGGCCGACAGGGATGGATCGCTGCGGATCGCGTGAAGAAAGCGAAACGCGACTAGCTACAGATCGTCTCGACCAGCATCGCGCAGACCTCGTACGGGTCGGCGTTCGCGGCCGGGCGGCGATCCTCGAAGTAGCCTTGCTTCGCGTTCGCGGTCGCCATCGGAATACGGATCGATGCACCGCGATCGCTCACGCCGTAGCGGAACTGGTGGATCGAGCACGTCTCGTGGAGGCCGGTGAGGCGCTCCTCGTTGAACGCGCCGTAGACCTTGATGTGCTCCTCGTGGCGCTTCTTGAGCTTCTCGCACATCGCCTCGATCGCCGCGAGGCCATTGGCGCCGCGGGTCTGCACCGTCGAGACGTTCGTGTGCGCGCCGGCGCCGTTCCAGTCGCCCTTGATCGGCTTCGGGTGCAGCGTCGCGCTGACGCCGAAGTCCTCGCCGATCCTGTAGAGCAGCCAGCGGGCGAGCCACAGCTGATCCGCCATGTCGACGGGGCCGAGCGTGCCGAGCTGGAACTCCCACTGCGCGGGCATCACTTCCGCGTTCGTGCCGACGATCGCGAGGCCGGCGCGAATGCACGCGGCCGCGTGCGTCTCGACGAGCTCGCGACCGAAGACTTCGTCGCTACCGACGCCGCAGTAGTAACCGCCCTGCGGCGCGGGGAAGCCACGATCCGGCCAGCCGAGCGGCTTGATGCCGTCGAACAGGGTGTACTCCTGCTCGATGCCGAACCAGACGTCGGCCGCGGCGAACTTCTCGGCGAGCTGGCGAAGGCGCGCGCGCTTGTTGCTCGGGTGAACCGAGCCGTCAGCGTTGAGCACTTCGCAGAGCACGAGGCGATCGTCTTCATCGTGCAGCGGGTCCTGCACCATGTAGACGGGCTTCAGCTGGCAGTCGCTGAAGTGGCCTTCGGCCTGGCTCGTCGACGAACCGTCGAAGCCCCAGTCGGGGAGTTGATCCACCTTCTTGATCGGCCCCTCGACGATCTTCGTCTTGGAGCGCAACTTTGCGGTGGGCTTTTGACCATCGATCCAGATGTATTCGGCGCGGATCTTCTTCAAGGGTTTTGTCCTCGGTGAAGACGGCAGACTAGCAAATTTTTTTGTTTTTGACGCGAAGTGTCAGCGGGTCTTGCCGAGCGCGACGAACGCCTGGTTTTTCATGATCACGTAAGGGCGTTCATCGAAGCTAAACCCGCGACCATCGAAGCGAATGATCTCCAGTAAGCCCATCCCGTACCCCATCGGGCCTTGGTTGTAGTAGTGGACCCCGAGATCGTACGGTCCGGCGGTCGGAGCACTGCGGATCTCGAAGCACTCGGGGCCGTAGCCGGTGGTGATGTCGGCGTAGAGCGCGCCTCCGGATGCGAGCTCCTTGTGCGCGAAATACGCGTGGTTGCCGAACCGGTCGCGGACGTGGAGATCGACATCGTTCGCGTCGGTCTCCCAGTAGAGGATGAAGCGCGTCGATTGCTCGGTGACGAGCTCGAGTCCGCGCTTCGCGAGCGCTTTCGCGATCGTCGCGCGACTCCCGCCGTGCGCGAGGTAGGCCGCCCCGATCATGCCGGCGTCGCGGGCGAACACCTCTGCAGCGCCGGCGAACCGGCCCTCCGGAGTCTTTTGATCCGCGCCGGCGAGGATCGCGGCGAATGCACCCGCGTAGTCATCGGCGCGGAGCAGCGCGTAGGCGAGCAAGCGATGACCGGTGATCTGATCGGGACGGTCGGCGACGGCGCGGCGATACGAGTCGATCGCGAGTGCACGAGTGGCGGCGCCGAGGCGCTCGAGGCGTTCGCCCGCGAACCGGCGGTACTCGGAGCGGGTCGGGTACAGATCGATGATCGAGCCGTACTCGCGCGCGGCGGCGGCGACGTCGTGGTTCGCCTCGTAGGCTTCGCCGAGCCCGACGAGTGCGAGCACGTCCGTCGGTTGCTCGTCGGACCACTTCGTCGCGATGGCGAGCGCGCCGGCGGCGTCGCGCTTGTTGATCGCGGTGATGACCTTCGCGAGGTTGCCGCGGAGTGCATCGATCCGAGGACCGAACTTGTTGCCATCCGAGGCGAAGGGCAGGGCGGCGGGATCGAGCCGCGTCGGCTCGGGTGCAACAGCTGACGACGAAGCAGGGGTTGGTGACGAAGCAGGCGTTGGTGAATGGTGCGCGGTGGCAGTTGGTGACGCCGCGGCAGTTGGTGACGCAGCAGCACTTGGTGACGCTGCCGCAGTCGGTGCAGGGTGAGCGGTTGAGGAAGCAGCGGCAGTCGGCGACGTTGTGGTCGTCGGCGATGTGGTCGGCGACGCGGCAGCCGGCGACGATGTGGTCGTCGGCGACGTGGTCATCGGCGATGTGGCGGTCGGCGCAGCAGCCCTCGGCGACGCGGCGCTCGCCGACGTCGCGCTCGGCGTTGTCTGCGGAGCCGTGATGCGTGGGGCGTCGATCGCTTCCTGCACCGGATCGGGCTCGATGGGAGTCTCCGGCGTGCGGAACGTGAACGGATAGTTCACCTGCACCAAGCCCGTGCCGTTGATCGCGGGGAACTCGATCTGACGGATCACGTCGGCGACGCACGCGGCGACCTCGTCGTCGAACCCTGTCGCGGTCGCGTTCACGACGCGACCATTCGGGTTGATCGTGAACGACGTGTGGATCTCGCCGTGGAGCTGCGGATGCCCGAGCAACTGGCGCTCGTAGCAGTACGTGATCTTCTCGATGTTCCGGCGGATGTAACGGCGGATGAAGTTCTTGTCGAGCGAGCCCTCGGCGATCGACGGCGCACCGATGCTGATCGTCGGCACCGCCGTGATCCGACCGCGCATACCGCTGCGGCCTCCGCCGACGCCGTAGCCCTGGCCGGTGCCGCTGCCATGACCGACGGTGCCGTAGTGGCCGACGCCGATCGTGCCCCAGCCGGTCCCGCCACCGCCGGCGCCGAAGCCCGACATCCCGAGGATGCCGGCGCTGCGCGCTTCCTCGATCGCCTCTTGACGCGCGAGCTGTGCGGAGTGGCGCTCCTTCGATGCAACGAACGTGCGGTGCTGGAGCTCGAGCCCGTGCGGACCGACCGCGAGGATGTCGACGAGCGCGTTGCGATCGATCCCGTAGTGCGCGTACTCCTCTTCGGAGTCGAGCACGAGCATCGAGGTCTGCGACGACACCACGCGCTCCGCGACCGACTTCTGCTCGATCTGCTTGCGCAGCGCCGTTGTCAGTTTCGCGTCCGTCGCTGCTGCGAGCTGGGTGTCGAGATCCTCGATCTCGACGCGCGCGGCCGCACGCTCGATCAGCGCGGGCGTCGCCGGCACGAGCGCCGCCTTGCGCGCGACGCCACCGAGCGTGACCGCGAGATCCTGGGGCGGCGTCGTCATCGTCGCGAACACCATTACCTGCGTGCCCGGCCGCACCGACGGAATCGTGTGCGGGTGAAACCACGTCGCGCCGGGGACATCGACCGGCACGTCGACCTCGACGGTCTGGCCGAGCCCCACCGTGATCGGCTCGATCGGTTGATCGAGATCGAACACGTCGCCAGGATGCGCGCCGGTGCGGGTCAGCGACTCGGCGACCTTGTCGTCGCGAATGCCGCCGGCGAGGATCACGTCGACGCGTGCCGGCGCGGCTTCGCCGATCGCCTTCGTCAGCGCCGCGCCTTCGACGCCGGCGGTCACGACCGCGTCGGTGACGATCGCGATGCGCTGGCCATGCTTCACCGCCTTTACCGCCTGGCCGAGGTCCGATGCACCGGCGGCGCGGCGCGCGATCAGCGCGTCGGTCACCGGATCGCCGTACCCGGCGACGGGACCGCTATAGATCTTCTGGGTCTCCTGATCGAACGCCATCACCTCGAGCGCGAGCTGCGGGTAGCTCCGCGCGAGCTCGCCGACGAGCTTCTTCACGCGATCGAGATAGCGGCGAAAGCCCGGCGCGCGCGACGCGCTGGTGTCGACCAGCAGCGTGAGCGCGGTCGGTGGATCTGCCGCGACCTTGCCATCGGGATCGATCTCGAACGCCGCGGCGATCGCGATGTCTCCGACGCCGTGGATCGGGCCACTCGCGATCGCGGGCGGTGGGTCGACGTTCGCGATGAAGTCGTGATCGGGTTGCCACTGGTTCTCGTGCAGCGTCACGCGATCGTGCGTGCCGTCTGCGCGCGCGGCATCCAGTGCGACCTCGACGCGCTCGATCTTCGGGAACCCCATGAGCGGCAGCACGTAGCCGGCGCCCGCGAGCTCCTGGCTGTACGAGATCACGAGCTCCTTCGTATCGTTCGCGGGGATCGGGAACACCCGCGCGGTGAACTCGTTGCCGGCCGCCTTCTCGAGGATCGCCGGATCGATGCCCCGGTGGAGCTCTTCGTCGTAGACCCGGCGCGCGAGCGCCTTCGCGACGACTTCGGCCTCCTTGGTCTTACCATCCTCGACCATCGCGAACCGCGACACCGACGCGCGCTGCGGCAGCGTGATCGCGAACGTGCCCTCGCGGACGCGCGGCTCGGGGTTGCGGAACTTCAGGTGGAGCTCGGTGAATGCGAGCGGCCCTTCGATCACGGCCTTCGCGTCGATCGAGACGAGCTGGAGCCCGCTGCCGTCCGACGCGGTCAGCGACCACGCCGCGATCGGCTCGCGCTCGGGCACGACGACGTGGTGCGTGTGCAACGCGACCGGCGCCGGGGCGGGTGCGACCACGACCGGCGGCGGCGGTGGCGCCTCGCGAGACGAGCACCCGGCGACGACTGCAACCACCAGCATTCTGCGGCTCTGCATCGCGCCATCCGACACGCGCGCGCCGCATGAAGTTCCATGGACCCTTTCGGGCTCCGCCGTTGTCTTATTGCAGCCGTTCGAACGCGAGGAAGCGGTGCTCGAGTGCCCACTGCGCGCTCGCGCGAGCGCTCGTCGCGAGATAGGCCGCGCACTCGGTGCTCGCCGGATCTCCGATCGCCATCGTTGGCGTCGGCGTGCAGGCCGCGACCGGCGTGAACGGCGAAGCCCACAAGCTCGCACCCGGGAGGAACGCGTGCTCGAGCGTGTTGCGCGCGATGGTCTTTAGATCTCGATAGCGCAGGTGCTGATCGGTCGCAGCGCGCATGTACTCGCCGGCGATGCTCGAGCGCGACACGCCTTGATCGTCGGTCGCGAGCGCGACGGGGACGCCGGCTGCGATGTACGCGGCGAGTGGATGGCTCGCGCCCGAGACCTGGAGGATCTGGATGTTGCTCGACAGGCAGACCTCGACGGCCACCTTGTTCGCCGCCATCTCGGCGAGCAGGCCCTGCGGATCGGTCTCGCTCTGGAGATCGATACCGTGGCCGATGCGCTCGGCGTGGCCGGTCTCGACCGCGGCGCGGATGTGGAACGTGTTCGCCGTGCTGCCGGGAGGCAAGTACGTCGCCGACAGCTCGCCCGCGTGGAGCGTGATGTGGAGTGGGCTCGTCGTCGCGTACTGCTGGTGCAGGAAGTCCAGCATCGCCATGTGGAGGTTGTAGTTCGCGATCGAAGCGGAATCGTCCTCGGGCGAAGACAGGTTCGCGGCGACGAGCTGATCGGTCTGCTTCGCGATCTCGAACGCGCCGATCAGCTGGCCGAACACTTGCGCTGGCGCGCCGGTGCGCGAGACCTGCGCGATGAACCGGACGTCGACGTCGCACGCATCCGGCGGGCTGAGATCGCCGCAGCCGAGCGCGGTGCGATAGCCAGTCTTCGCAGCGGCGACGGTCGCCGCGTCGCTGCTAATCGCGCCGGCGAACCCGCTGTTCGTCGTGATCGACGTGTAGAGCGCGGGCAAGTCCGCCGCCGTGATCGTGCCCGTCGAGACGGACGTCGCGAGCGTGCCGGTGTTCTTCGCGAGGTTGAACATCGTCTCGACGTAGTACTCGTTCTCCGCCGCCGCGCGCGTCGCGACATCGCCGAGCGTCTGATCGCGATGCGCACCGGCGACGAGCCCGTACTTGCCGAACGTCGCGAAGAAGTGATCGTGGCCGTTCTCGCTGCCGGCGACGAAGCCCTGCATCGACCACGCGGCGACGATCGCGTCGAAGAACGAACCGCTCGTCGGGATCGCGAGGTTCGTCGCCGAGCATTGCGAGTGCGCGACCGCGGTGTGGCTCGAGCTGCCGACGCAATCGCCGTCGGTACGGCCCCAGTCGAGGTAGGTCTCGGCGTAGACCGCGCCGCTTAGATGGTTGTGGAGGTCGCCACCTTTGGGCACGGCCTTCAAAAAGCCGGCGAGTGCCGTCGGATCGCCGAGCACGCTATCGAAGTGGTCGGAAGCGTTCTGCTCCCACTGGGCAGCACAGTCGATCGCGCTACCGGTGCAGGTCGGCACGCTGCCATCGGTCTGCTCGTCGCGGCGCGCATCGGTGCCGGCGTCGCTCGAGGAATTCGGATCGTGACCACAGCCCAGGACCGCAACAACGAGGGCTAGACGGCGAAGCATGGCGGAAACTACATCAGATCGTCCGGCGAGCGGGTGCGTTTCATCGGGGATGCGCAGCCTGTTCGTCGCCCTCGCGCTGGTGATCGGCCTTCGTCACAGCGCTTACGCTCAGTACACCGCGGCCGCCGGCAAGAACGCGCCGATGGACGAGGTCAAGAAGACCGAATACGACAAGGACGGGCGCGCCCACACCACGGTCCAGTTGGTCGCGCCGGCCGCCGATCCGTTCGGCAACGCCCAGGGCAACGAGCACGACCTCGCGGTCGACGGCGCGTTCAAGGGCCAGACGGTCGCGGTGATCCAGCTCTACACCGGCGAGGGCTTCGACTTCTCGCTGCCGCGCGCCGCGCTCGCCGAGAAGGGCTTCTCGGTATTCCGGTGGTCGAACGGCGTGCCGACGCCCGCGGATCTCGAGAAGGCGCTCGCGAAGTGCGACCAGCTCTGGCTGATCTCCGGCGAGTACCAGCTGCTCACCGACGCCCATCTGAAGGTGATCAAGAAGTTCTTCGACGCGGGCCACGGCGTCTACATCTGGGGCGACAACCAGCCGTACTACGCCGACGCGAACTTCATCGCCCAAGGCCTGCTCGGTACGACGATGACGGGCGACGTCCCGGGCGATCAAGTCGTCGGCGTCGAGAACACGGTCGGTGGCGTCGGCCTGTTGCCGAACCACCTCCTGACCACCGGCCTCGAGCACATCTACGAAGGCATCACGATCGCGACGATCGCGAAGTCGCCGAACCTGCAACCGCTGATCTACGGCTCGGCCGATAACCTCGTCGCCGCGTACTACGATCACGACGGCAAGCGCGCGATTCTCGACGGTGGCTTCACGCGGCTGTATCTCAAGTGGGACACGGCCGGCACCGCGCGCTACGTCAAGAACGCCGCCGCGTGGCTCGCGAATTCAGAGCGGTTCGGCGTCGCAGAGCTTCGTCCCGTGCCGTCGGTCCCTGCGATCCACGCCGCGCCTGCAAAGCCGGTGGTCGCGCCTGCACCCGTGCCCACGATCAGGATCGAGACGACGCACGACGACATGCCGTCGTCGACGCTCGGCCTGCTGCTGATCGCCGGCGTGCTCGGGCTCGGGCTCGCGTGCCTGATCCCGCTGTGGTGGCGGTCGCGGGTCTAGGGACAGACCTCGACCGCGAACGAGCCGGTCAGCGAGCCTTGATCGGGCATCGCGTGGCTGCCGAACTGGAGTGAATAGCTGCCCGAGATGCACGAGGCGTCCGCGCGATCGACGGTGACGGAGCCGCCGACGCTGAGCGCGAGATCCGCGATGCCGTCCTGATCGGCGACACCGAGCACGCCTGCATTCGACGCGTACATCCCCGCCGCGGGGAGACCTCCGAACACGAGCGCGAGGTTGAACCCGGTGTGCTGCACCGTCCCGCATGTACCGGGTTGCTCGTCGATCACGAGCGCGGGTTTTTGCTGCGAGTCGTAGGCGACATAGGCACGGACGACGGGACCGAACGTGTGCGTGACCGAATCGGTCGTGATCGTGCCCGCGATCGTTCCGGACGAGCAGCCCGGGGCCACATCGTGTGCGGCGGTCGCATCGACCGCCGAGCTAGCGTGGTTCCCCGACGAGCATCCCGCGAGTGTGATCAACACGAGACTTCGCACGCGACCAGGGTAGGGCGGGGACGGCTGGCAAGGTCCCGCCTCACGATCATCTAGCGGTCAGTGCGTGGAGCAGTTGCTCCGCATCCGCGCGCGTCGCATCGGCGACGTTGGCACATGCGAGCAAGCTCCGGCACGCGGCCGCGGCCTCGGCGAGTTGCGACAGGCCGATCGCGGTGACGATCTGGAGCTGCAGCGCGATCGCGTTGTGCGGATCGATCGCGAGACAGCGGCGCGCCTCGGCGAGCGCGGTCTTGTCGTCGCCTCGGGCCGCCGCGAGCTGCGCGAGCTTCATCCGCGCGTCGGCTTCGGCGCTCGGCGATAGCGCTCCGCGCTTGGAGAGCGCGCGCTCGAGCGAGGCCGCGGCCGCCGGATCTCCGACGGCCTTCTGGGTCGCGCCGAGCTGGTAGTGGAGGTATGCATCGTCGGGTGCCTCGCGGACGGCCTCGGCGAGCAGCGCGAGGTTGCGCTGCGCGCGGCTCGAGCCCTGAGCTGTGGTACGCGCGTAGCCGTGATGCACGATCCACAGGTCGCTCGCCCCGAGCGCACCGCCGGCCCGCACGATCGAAGGAGACACCTGCTCGTGGATCCGACCCTCGTAGCGGATGTGCGGCGCGCGGCGGAACAGCCGGACGAGCGGCTGATCCTGGTAGATCGTGACGTCGCCGGGCGGCGACAGGTTGCGCACGACCAGCGACACGCCGGCGAGGCCGAGCGAGTCGGCTTGCGCGACCTCGGCGCGGAGCTGGCTGCGGGTCTCGGCCGGCAACTCTTCGTCGGCGTCGAGCATGAGGATCCAGTCGCCGGTCGCGGCGTCGAGGCTGGCGTTGCGCGCCGCCGCGAAGTCGTGCGGCCACTCGATCTCGATGACGCGCGCACCCGCATCGCGCGCGATCGCGACGGTGCGATCGCTCGACCCCGTATCGACGACGATCAGCTCGTCGCACTCGAGGCTCGCGAGACAGCGCGGAAGATCGCGCTCCTCGTCGCGCGCGATCATGCAGACGGAGAGCTTCAACTAGCCAGCGTTCTTCTTGCCCCAGATCGCCCAGCCGGTGCCCGCGCCGAGCATCGTGACGATGCCCGCGATCACCGCGATGATCGCGACGCCTGCCGCGGCGCCATCTTCGTGCATGCCGTGACCACCGCCCTGGGTCAGGCTGAGCAGCGTCAACGCGACGACGCCGAGCGCGCCGCCGAGGAACGCCGGACCCATGACGCGCATCCGCGCCGACGCGCCGATCGCGACGCCGCCGAGGAACGCGCCCGCAACGGTGCCGACGAGCACCATCGTCGCGAGCTTGTCGATGCTGTTCTCGCCGCGGACGGCGAGCAGCACGCAGATGATCGCGGCCATCACCATCGCGCCGAGCGAGGTCAGCGCGGAGTAGAGGATCCAGGGTGCGCCCGAGGTAGTCGCCTCGCCGAACGCCTTCTCCGACACGAACGCGCCGGCGACCGCACCGACGACGAGTGCCGCGGTGATCTCGGCGACGAACTTGCCCACGCTCCCGCCGCCGGCGTGCCACATCGCTCGCGCGCTATCGCCGCCGAACACGGAGATCACGAGTGTGGCGACCACGAGCACCGCGCCGATCGCCGGCTCGATGATCGTCGATCCTCGGCTCGCTCGTGCGGCGAAGAAGCCGCCGATGAACGACCCGATGGCCCAGCACAAGAGCCCCACGACCTCGCTGGTCGTTTGCAGCTTTGTGATGAGGATCGAACCGGTGAGCAAGCCACCGGCCGTTAGAAAATAACTGAGGACCACCGACGCGATCGAAAATCCACCCATACCCCGACGCTAGCCTTGTTTTCTCGTCGCTGTCCAACGCCTGCGACGCCGACCGAGTCGGCGAGGTCTCACTAACACCCCGAAACTCGTCGGGAGCTGTGATCGGCAGCAGGCGATCCTGGGTCGAATCGACCTGACAGGCGGCGATGGGCACCGCATACTCAGGTGTAGCCCGGGAAGCCATGCCGATCGCCAGGTTTCGAGGACGACGGGTCAGGCCGGACTGGACATGGATCGCGATCATTGCTGCGCTCCTGATCCACGTCGGGATCGCGTTGCTCGTGAGCGTCACCGGAATCAACGGCGACCTCTCGAGCTTCGGTCAGAGCCACGACGGCATGGCCGCGGCGACCGTGCCGCCGGTTCCGCTCAAGACCGGCTGTATCAGCGACGGCGCGTTCGCGGCGGTCGGTCGGGGCGCGATGTGCTTCTCGCCGTGGACCGCGGATGTCGATGACTGCCTCGGCGATGCGCAGATGAGCTTCTGGCTCGATACGAGCTCGTGCTTCGCGCAGAAAGAGAAGAACGTCGCCGAGATCTCGATGCTCGACAAGAAGAGCTCCGAGAGGATGACGCCGATCGATCCCGAGCCGCTGCTCGAGGCGATGAAGCAGCAACCGCCGCCGCCGAAGCCGCAGGCCGTGCCGCCGCCGAAGCCCGAGAACCAACCGCCGCCACCGCCCGCGCAAGCGGCGCAGCCGAAGCCGCATCCGATGCAGGTCGTCGAGACGGCGAAGCCGAGCCAGGAGAAGGCGCCGGACAACGCGCGGTTCCTCGCCGAGTTCGATACGAACGTCGAGAAGCAGACCGTGTCGCGCGGCTCCGCGAAGGAGCCGATCACGGCGAAGAGCAAGCCGTCGGAGCTCCAGGCGAAGGCCGATCCGAAAGAAGCGTCGGTCCAGGAGCACACCGATCGGCCGCCCGCGCCGAACGCGACGAAGGCTCCCGACGTGCCGGGCTCGCTCGCGATGCGTACGCCGGGCCCGACGCAACCGGCGCAAGACCAGCAGGACGCGAAGGTCCGCGGCAGCACGACCGGTGCGAGCGGCGCGCTCGCGTTCGACGGCTACGTGCCGCGCAAGGGCAATGGCGCGATCGAGCAGCAGCAACACGAGCGAAGCGAGCTGCCGCGCGGGCAGAGCGGCGCGGGTGGTGGTGCGCCGGATACGCCGAACCTCAAGCCCTCGCAGGAAGTGCTCGAGCGCGCGCTCGGCGGCGGCAACGTCGATCACATGGACGACGTCGACAACGGCGACGAGACTGCGCTCTCGGCGAAGCGCTGGATCTACGCGAGCTTCTTCAACCGGATGAAGCGCCAGGTCGCGCAGAACTGGGATCCCGCGACGGTGTGGCGGCGCAGCGATCCGACCGGGCAAGTCTACGGGTTCAAGACCCGGGTCACCGAGGTCCGCGTCAGCCTGTCGCCGACCGGCGCGCTCGCGAAGATCGTCGTGACCACGCCGTGTGGCGTGAGCGACCTCGACGACGAAGCGGTGCGCGCGTTCAAATCCGCCGCGCCGTTCGTGAACCCTCCGAAGGAGCTCGCGGGTAGCGACGGCTTGATCACGTTCGCGTTCTCGTTCTTCTTCGAGATCGGTCAGTCGCACACGTCGTGGCGCTTGCCCGGATCCTGATCTCGATCGCGCTCGTCGGCGCGGTTCTGTCGGCGCTGGTTCGCGATCCGCTCGACGATAGCTTCCCGCTGTCGACGTATCCGATGTTCGCGCAGCCGCGAACCACCCACTATACGGAGGACTATGCGCTCGGCGTCGATCGCGCGGGCGTGACGCGGCCGCTGCCGGCGGAGACGAGCGGCTCGAGCGAGGTGTTGCAGGCGGCGGCGCTGTACGAGGATGCGGTCCAAGGCGGCGGTCGCCAGCTCGCCCCGCTGTGCACCGCGGTCGCGCAGCGCGTTGCAGCGGATCCGGCCCTCGGCGATGTCGTCGCGGTCCGGATCGTCGAGGGCACGCACGACGTGCTCGCGCTGTTGGAGCACGGCACGCGCGGCGTCGAGCACGTGCGCTGGGGCTGCGCGGTGACCCGATGAAGAGATGGTGGCCGCAAGCGCCGGCGGAACAGCTGGCGCTGCTCCGGATCGCGATCGGCGCGTATGCGACGGTCTACGTGCTCGCGCGGTTCGGCGAGCTCGTCGCGAGCGCGCAGCTCCACGCTGGATCGTTCGCACCGGTCGGCATCGTCCGGATCGTCGCGACGCCGCTCGCGCCGTGGCTCGCGATCGCGATCGCCGCCGCATGCGTGCTCCTGTTGATCGCGTTCACGCTCGGCGTCGCGTATCGCATCGTCGCGCCACTCGCCGCGCTCGCGCTGTTGTGGACGCTGACGTATCGCAACGCGTGGGGGCAGGTGTTTCACACCGAGAATCTCGTCGTGCTCCACGTGATCGCGCTCGCGTGTGCGCCAGCGGCGGATGCGTGGGCGTTGGGTCGCAAACGCACCGGCGATCCGCGCGACTACCGCTGGGCGATCGAGCTCATGATCGCGCTGACTGCTGCGACCTACGTGCTCGCCGGCATCGCGAAGTTACGGCTCGCCGGGATGACGTGGCTCGACGGCGAGCAACTGCGCAACCAGATCGCGGTCGACAACGCCCGCAAGGTCCTGTTCGGTGCAACGCCGTCGGGGATCGCGGCACCGCTGCTCGCACACCCGAGCTGGTTCACGGGCTTTTCGATCGCCACGCTGGTGATCGAGCTCGGCGCGCCGCTCGTGTTCGTGCATCGCCGGATCGCGCTCGTGTGGATGATCGCGGCCTGGGCGTTTCACCTCGGGGTGCTGGCGCTGATGCACATCGTGTTTCCCTATCCTTTATTAGGGTTCGCGTTCCTGCCGCTGCTCGTAGGAATGCGGAGGGGCGGGCCGCCGGTATAAACGCTCTGTTGCGGGAGAACTTCGTACTTGCAAGCGTAACTACGACTGTAGTAATGCTACGAAGGACGTCGTAACCAGATCATGCCGCGCTGCCCCGAGATGACTCCTGCCGAGCTCCGCGTCATGAAGGCGCTGTGGGAGATCGGCCGTGGCTCGGTCGCCGAAGTCCGCAGCGAGCTCGCCGGCCGCGGCCACGAGCTCGCGTACACGACGGTGATGACCCTGCTCGGCCGGCTCGCGACGAAGCAAGCGGTCGTCGTCGACAAGGCGCGCGAGCCCTTCGTCTACAAGCCGGCGTTCCGCCGCGAGTCGGTGCTGCGCGAGCGGCTGCGCGACTTCGTCAAGGAAGTGTTCGATGGTCGCGCCGATTCGCTCGTGCTCGGCCTCGTCGAGGACGAATCGCTGAGCCGCGAGGAGCTCCGCTCGATCGAGAAGAAGATCGACGAAGCAGAACAGAAGAGGCGCAAGTGAGAGGGCTCGAACCAGGTTCGAACCCGAGCGATGCGAGGGGCCTGTGATCGGCGCGGGACTCGCTGCCAAGGCGTGGCTCGCCACGCTCGCGATGATGACCGTGCAGGGCACGCTGCTCGCGCTCGTCGCGCTCTTCGTCACCCGTGCCGGCGGCAAGCTGCGCCCGGCGTGGCAGGCCGCGATCTGGCTCGTCGTCGTCGTGAAGTTCGCGCTGCCGTGGGGGCCACATCTCCGCGGCTCGCTCTCGGATCTGATCGCGCTGTTGACCCATCACGAGCACGCCGTCGATCCGGTCGCAGCGCTGCCGCCCGCGCTCGCGCCGCTGCCGCCCGTGCCGAACGTCGGCATGGCGGTGCTGTGGATCGCGCTCGGATTGGTGTGGGCCGCCGGTGCGACGTACACGGTCGTGCGCGCCGTTCGCGCGCATCGCCGTGCAGCGCACGCCGCCCGCACGGCCCCGATCGCCCCGCCGTTCGCGCAACGCCTCGTCGCGACGCTTGCCGCGAAGCTCGGCGTCCGCACGCCGCGCCTCCACGTCGGCGCACCTTCGGTCGGGCCGCACGTGCTCGGCTTGATCCGCACCACGATCGTCGTGCCGCCGGCGCTGTTGCAGCGCCCGGAGCTGCTGCGCGCGGCCTTGCTCCACGAGCTCGCGCACGTCCGTCGTCGCGACGTGCTCGGCCGGATCGCGCAGGTCGCCGCGACGTCGCTCCTGTGGTTCTGGCCGATCGTGCGGCTCGTCGGTCGCCGCCTCGACGCTGCCCGCGAGACCGCGTGCGATGCATGGGCGCTCGAGACCGGCGAGATCGGGCGCCCGACCTACGCGCGCTTGCTCGTGCGGATGGCGGAGCTGCGCACCGCGAGCGCGATGGCACTCGCCGCGCCGCACGCGCTCGATGCGCGGGTCCGCGCCGTCCTCGATCGCCCGTCGCACGCGCGGATCGGCAAGATCCAGCGGATCGCGCTCGCCGGCTGGATCGTCCTCGCGCTCGGCGGTGCGCGTAGCGCTTCCGCGCACGAGCGGATCGCCTGCAAGTACACCCCGCAGCTCGCGCAGGCGCTCTATCTCTCGTATCCCGAAGCCGACCTCGACGGCGACGGTCAGCTATCTCGCGACGAAGCGTGCGGGCTCCAGGCCCACTTGCGCCGCGAAGCCGAGAATGGCCAGCCGCCGCTCGTGTCCCACCTCGACCCGGCCAGTGAAGCAGAGTTGCAGAGCTGGCTCGAAGAACCCCTGTGTTGCAATTGTGAGACGCCTGAGGCTAACTCCGGCACCTGTCACCTAGAAACCGTAGGAGCTGAACTGTGATGAAGAAGCTTGTCCTTGTTTCGGCGCTGTTCGGGCTGGTCGCGTGTCAGCAGGACACCTCCCGCCTCGAGAAGAAGATCGACGACCTGACCGCGCTCGTGAAAGCCGGTGGTGGCCGCGCTGGCGCCGCTGCGCAGCCGCAACGCCCGTCGCGTCCCGAGCCCGATAAGGCCAAGACCTACTCGATGCCGATCGAAGGCGATCCGTTCGACGGTCCGGCAGACGCGAAGGTGACGATCGTCAAGGCGTACGACTACGCGTGCCCGTACTGCGAGCGCGTCCGCGAGACGATGGATCAGATCCGCCAGAAGTATGGCAACGACGTCCGCGTCGTCTACAAGCAGTTCGTCGTTCACCCGCAGGTTGCGACCGCGGGCGCACTCGCGTTCTGCGCCGCTGCGAAGCAGGGCAAGGCGACCCAGATGGACGCGCTGCTCTGGGAGAAGAGCTTCAAGGCTCACAACTACGACAAGGACGCGACCGCTGAAGGTGGCGCCGCTCCGCAGAAGTGCTGGGAGAGCAAGGATGGCTGCCCGGTCGTCCTCGGCTTCGCGAAGGAGCTGAACCTCAACGAGGCCCAGTTCAAGACCGACATGAAGGACTGCCAGCAGCTCACGCAGAAGGACATGCGCGACCTCCAGCAGCTCGGCGTCGGCGCGACCCCGTCGTTCTTCATCAACGGCCGCTTCCTCTCGGGCGCGATGCCGATCGACAACTTCGCTCAGCTCATCGACGAAGAGCTGAAGAAGGCGAACGAGAAGATCCAGGCCGGCACGCCGCAGGCGAAGTATTACGACGAGTGGGTCGTGAACAAGGGCCTGAAGACGCTCGAGGCGCCGAAGCAGTAGCTAGATCGGCGCGCCTTCGGCGCCGAGCACGGCGAGCGGATAGATCGCTCGCCCGGTCGCGACGTACTCGAACAAGTCGCGGACCTCGTCACCGCGGAGCTGGAGGGTCTCTAGCTCCGCGAGCGTGACCCACGCCGCGCCGAGCGATTCCTGATCGGGCTCGCTCTTCGGCGGCCTGTTATCGGCCGGGTGCGCCGTGAACAGCACCCGCATCCGCGCACCGTCGGCGTAGGGCGAGTGCTCGATCCGGATCACGCCGTCGAGCACGATCGCGATGCTCGCTTCCTCGAGCGTCTCGCGGATCGCGGCCTCGGCGAACGACTCGCCGGGCTCGACCCGGCCGGCAGGCAGGTACCAGCCTTGGCCGTGCTTGCGCTCGTGGACCACGAGGAACTGATCGCCCTTACGAACGACGACGAGCGCGAAGCACCAGGTGGGAATGGGATCGCGAGCCATGAAGTGTAAACTGTACACTAAGAAATCGGCGTCGCCAGTGCTAGGGTGCGGGCGTGGCGACCGAGCCGATTCCCGAGCGCAACTGGGTCAACATCCAGTGGCTCGCGCGCCTGCGCTGGGCGGAGGTCGCCGGCCAGGCCGTGACGGTGTTCGCGGCGCAGTTTTCGCTCGGCGGCCAGCTCCCGATCGCGCCGCTGCTCGCGGTGATCAGCGTCGGCCTGGTCTCGAACCTCTTCATCGAGGCGTACTTTTTCGGCGGTCGCCGCGGCCTCCGCCCGCGCGCGGTCGTGCCGGTCACGCCGATGCGCCCCGTCGAGGAGTGGCACATCGCGCTCGTGATGATGATCGACATCGCGAGCCTCACCGGGCTGCTCTATCTCACGGGCGGCCCGCACAACCCGTTCGCGTTCCTCTACCTCGTCCAGATCGCGCTCGCCGCGGTGCTCGTCCGCGCGCTGTGGACCTGGACGCTCGTCGGCTTGTCGTTCGTCGGGTTCGGCATCTTGATCCTCGCGCACCAGCCGCTCGCGATTCCCGAGGACAGCCGCGTGATCGGCGCCTGGGTCGCGCTCGGCGTCGCGTCGGCGTTCGTCGTCCACTTCCTGTTGCGGATTACCGATGCACTGGCCCAGCGCGAGCGCGAGCTGACCGAAGCGCGTGGCCTCGCGGCGCGCCAGGAGCGCCTCGCATCGCTCGCGACGATGGCAGCCGGTGCCGCGCACGAGCTGTCGACGCCGCTCGGTACTGTCGCGCTCGCAGCGAAGGAGCTCGAGCGCGCGCTCTCGAAGGACCATGGCGACCTCGCGTCCGACGCGCGCCTGATCCGCGAGCAAGTCGGCCGCTGTCGCGCGATCCTCGAGCAGATGCAGCAGGGCGCAGGCACGGTCGGGGAGGGCGTCGCCTCGTGCACGGTCGGCGAGCTGCTCGACGAGACGCTCGTCGGGATCCGCGATGCGCCGCGCGTCGTTCGCGAGCTCGGCGAGGATGTCGCGACGTCGAAGCTGCGCGTCCCGCCGCGCGCGGTCAGCCAGGCGCTGCGCTCGCTCGTGACGAACGCGCAGGATGCGTCGCCGCCGACCTCTGCGGTGCTGCTCAAGGTCGCGCGCGAAGGCGCCGTCCTGACCGTCGTGATCCGCGACCGCGGCACCGGGATCCCGCCGGAGGTGCTCGAGCGGATCGGCGAGCCGTTCTTCACGACCAAGGCGCCCGGGCGTGGCATGGGCCTCGGCCTGTTCCTCGCGCGCGCCGTCGTCGAGGGCGTCGGTGGATCCATGCAGATCGACTCGGGTACGAACGGTACCGATGTCCGCGTGCGGCTCCCTACCGATGTCGGCGGCGCAGGACAGATCGTCGCACCCACCTCGCCGGCCGAACCGATTCGCGCCGAGATAGTATCCAAGCTGGCATGACGGCGACCGCGGAGAAGCCTTCGATCCTGATCGTTGACGACGACGAGGTCTATCGCAATCGACTCGCCCGCGCGTTCGTCGACCGCGGCTACGACGTCAAGACCGCGAGCGACCACGACAGCGGCGTCGCCGCTGCGACCGCGGAGTCACCGGAGTTCGCCGTCGTCGATCTCAAGATGCCCGGCAAGAGCGGGCTCGAGCTCGTGAAGTCGCTGCACGAGATCGATCCTGCGACGAAGACGATCGTGCTGACCGGGTACGGCAGCATCGCGACCGCGATCGACGCGGTCCGGCTCGGCGCGACCTACTACCTGTCGAAGCCTGCCGACGCCGATGACATCGTCGCCGCGTTCGCGCGCGGTGAGGCGCCGCCGCTCGAGCCGCCCGCGGATCACGAGTACCGCGCGCCGTCGCTCGCGCGCGCCGAGTGGGAGCACATCAACCGCGTGCTCTCCGACGCCGGCGGCAATATCTCGGAGGCCGCGCGCCGGCTCGGGATTCACCGGCGCAGCCTGCAGCGCAAGCTGCAGAAGTATCCGCCGAACAAGTAGTCAGCGATTGACGGCCTTCAGCGCGTCGGTACGGTAGTCGCGGAACCACTGCGGGTTGTCGACGACATCGTCGACGCGCGCGCTCGCATCGGGCGCGATCTTCGGATTCTGCGCGAGCGCGTCGAGGCGGCGCAGCATCGCGAGCGCGCAGCCCTTGTGCAGCGCCTTGTCGTAAGCGACCGCGAGCTTCAGCGTCGCCGCCGCATCGAACGGGTCGGCGCGGAGCGCATCCGCATAGTGTTGGATGCCCGAGACGATCAGGTCGGCGCGCGCGGTGTCGGTCGTCGCTTTCTTCGAGTCGTCGAGCGTCGTGTCGCCCGCGCTCACCTGGGTTTGCGCGACATCGGTCTTGCGCTTCACGCCGGCCGGACTGCGATGAAAGTCGACGCTGCAAGTCTCGGCGTACACCGGCGGAGGCGCCGCAGGATCGACCTTCGCGTGGCGGATCGGTGGCACCGGGTGAAGGCGGTCGGCGGGCGCGCCGTACATCGAACAACCCGCGAAGAGCACGAGGGCGAGGATGCGCATCGGTCAACGATAACGCGGAGGTCTGGTCAGCGCCCGCGGAATTCGAGCCCGACGACGAAGCGGTTCGCGTTGCGGGCGCTGTCGTCGACGGGCACCTCGAGCCGGACCGCGACCTGGCCGCGATCGCTGCGGCCGATCATCCCGAGCATCAGGGTGTGGACGAAGTTCTCGGGCTGATCGCTCGCGAGCACGAACGACCGGGTCACGAAGCTCGCGGTGAGGTCGAGCCACGGCTCGACGTGGACGCCGCCGGCGGCGGTCGCGCGCAGCACCGGCAGCCACTTCACGCCGGGCTCCCACCAGCCAGCGGCGCCGACCTCGGCTTGCACCCACGCCGAGTCACCGCGCCAGCGCCAGTCGGCGACGAGCTCCGCCGATGTCGTGTGCGGCAAGTACAGCTCGGGATCCGCCACTCGAGGCAGCGCGAGCGCCTTCACCGCGGTCATGCCGCTGCCGAGCTCGGGCGACGTCGGTGCCGCGATCCGCAGCGCGATCCCGACGAGGTGCGAGTCGCGGGGTAGGAGGCCACCTCCGACCATGACGTTGCCGAGCGCCGCCGCACCCGGTTGAAAGCCATAGGCGAGGGGGAGCACACCTTCGAGAAAGCCGAGCTCGCCGACCTTGATTCGCGCACCCGGCGCGAGGCCGATCGCATCGCTCGCGTCGGCGTGCTCGTAGGTCGCGTCGACGAACAGATCCGCGTGCCGCGCGATCGCGAGGACGCCGAGGCCATCGACATCGATCGGCTGCACCACGAGCTCGAGCGGTGGGAGCGTCGGATATTCCGCGTGCGCCGGCGCTGCGATCGCGAGGATCGTCGCGACAAAAACTGTGGCGAACCGCATCACCGGGGGCGCGAGCGTGGCACGCCTACCTTTGCATCGGGAGCGATCGCGTGGTCTGATCTCCGAGATGTCGTCGTACGCCCGCGTGGCTCGGCCGCCGTGGGCCTGGATCGTCGTGGCGCATGTCCTCGGCGGCGCTGCGATCGGAGCGCTCGATGCGGCCCGCTTGCACTCCGCCGGGCTCGCGCTCGCCGTGGTCCCGGTGTTCGCCGCGACCGGTCTGTTCGCCGCTCTGGTGATCGGCGTGACCGAGCGGATCGCCGGTGATCGGCCCTGGTGGCTCGCTGCGCTGATCCGCGCGCTCCCGGCGCTGATCGTGCTCGTCCCCGTCGGTGCGACGCTGTTCGACGGCGCGTTCGCGCAGACGCTGCCACTCGCGAAGCAAGCGCCGCTGGTCGTCCCGCTCGTGGGCTGGCTCGGCTGCGCGGCCGCGATCGCGATCGGCCGGCGCGTGTTGCGCGATGCTGATCTGATGGCGCGCGCGATCGCGGTGATGGCGGCGGCCAGTGCGCTCGGCGCACTCGTGTGGGTCGAGCGCAACGTGCTGCGCACGGGCTATCCGAACGCCCACGCGGGCATCACGATCGCGCTGATCGTGCTCGCCGGGATCGGGATCCGCGTCGCGCGCTCAGATGCGATGCCGCGCGCGATCGCGGCGATCCTCGCGGGCATCGTGCTCGGCACCGCGGTCGCGGCGAGCGTCTACGGTCTGCGCGGCCCGTTCGAGCGCCGGTTGCTCGCCGAGGCGGGCGATCAGTCGCGCGACCTCGTGCGGGTGTGGCGCGGCCTTGTCGACTTCGATCGCGACGGCAGCTCCGCGATCCTCGGCGGCGGCGACTGCAACGACTTCGACGCGAGCATTCACCCCGGCGCGATCGATATCCCGGGCGACGGCATCGATCAGGATTGCGACGGTGCCGATGCCGTGATTGCCGCGAAGCCCGTCGCCGCACCGGCAGCGAAGGCGACGCTCGCCGACTGGCGCAAGACCGTGCAGCCGGTCCTCGATCGCACGCACCAGATGAACGTCCTCATCATCACGGTCGATGCGTTGCGGTTCGACATGCTCGCGGCCGATGCGCCGAACCGCGAGGACTTTCCGAACCTGACGAGGCTGCTCGCAGACTCGGTGTGGTTCACGCACGCGATCGCGCCGGCATCGGGCACCGATGTCTCGCTCTCGACGGTGCTGACCGGTCGCTTCGATCCCTACCAACCCATCGACACGACGCTGCTCGAGGCGCTGCGCGCTTCGGGCCGCCGCACGTATGCCGCGATCCCCGGCGAGGTCACGCGCTACGTCGGCGACACGCTGATCGGCCGCGGCGTCGACAAATTCGTCACGGTCCAGACCGATTGGGCGCAAGCCGATGTTGGCGATCACGTCAGCGCACCGTCGACGTCGATCGAAGGCGTCCGCGCGCTCGACGACGCCGGCACGCGGCCGTGGGCGATCTGGCTCCACTTCTTCGACGTCCACGAGCATCACCAGATCGACGTGCCGAAGCCGCTGCTCGCGCAAGCGCACGACGGCGGGTCGCCGGTGATCCACAAGTACCGCGCGCTGCTCCACGCGATCGACGCGGAGGTCGGCCACCTCGAGGCGGAGCTCGCGAAGCGCGGGCTCGCGGACTCGACGATCATCCTGTTCGCGAGCGATCACGGCGAAGCGCTGGGCGACGATTCGCGCCTGCTCGATACCCACGGCCAGGTCGCGTATCACAAGCTCGTGCGCGTGCCACTCGCGCTCCACATCCCGAGCGTCGCGCCGGGCGTGCGCACCGATCTGGTGTCGCTCGTCGACCTCGCACCGACGTTGCTCGATCTCGTCGGCGCGCCGGACGCGATGCAGCCGCTCGACGGCACGGATCTCGTTCCCGCGCTGCTCGATGCACCGGCGGCCCTCCGCCCCGAGAACCGCGCGATCGCGATCCACGAGGAGCTCCAGTGGGGCCTCGTCGAGTGGCCGTATCAGCTCCTCGTTCGCCCGGCCGACGACGTCGTCGAGCTCTACGACCTCGACAAGGATCCGCTCGAGCACACCGACCTCGGCGCGAGCCACGCCGAGCTGGTCACGAGGCTGCGGGCGCGCTACGCGGAGTTTCCGGTGGTGAAGGTCGACCGAACGCCGAACGGACGGACCTTCCGAGAACAGCAAGCGCAACCGCCGCAGCACCATGCGCCGCGATGAGCGCGAGCGGCGATAGCCATGCCGTGAAGTGAGGGACGACCGGTGCGACGTGCGCGCCGACGACCAGTGGCCACGCGCCACTCGCGGTCATCGCCGCCGCGACCGCAGCGATCGGCAACCCGAGCTGCGCCACGGCGACCCGCCAGAGCGGCACGCGCGCGACGCCGAACCACGTCGTCACCGCTGCGAGCGCGAGCGCGGGAAGCCACGTCGCGTACATCGCGCGACCCGCCGGCGCCCACACGATCGGCATCGACAGCGTCGGCTCGCCGTGGATCGCGATGAACGAGAGCACGCCGAGCACGAACCACCACGGTGCGAGCCACCAGTGGCGCGTGTAGGCGAGTGCGAATCCGAGCGCGAGGATCGCCACCGCGAGCGCGCCGCGCCCGAGCGGGAGCACCGGGATCGCTTGATCTCGCCCGAGCGGTGCTGCGAGTGCTGCGCCGAGCGGCCGGCCGCGCGCCTGGCGATCGAGCGTCGCGCCGGTCGATTCCGCGAGCGCGCGCGCGACATCGACGACATGCACCGGTCCACCGTGGACGCGTGGCACGCCGGGCCCCGCGATGCAGCCTTCGACCTCGCGCAGCTCGCGCTCCTCACCGCCGTGGCCGCCGGCAGGGCGATGCGAATGATCGGTGAGCGCGAACCAGCGCGCGTCGGGCGCAGCTGCGACGAGCTCGCCGAGGATCGCGTCGGCGCTCCCCGCGGCGACCGCGTACCCCGGTGAATCACGCCCGCTGCGATGCCCCGCGGTATCGACGCGCAGCACGTGGACGAACGCGAGCCGCGCATCGCTCGTCACCGCGGCGCGCGCGTGTGCGAGCCATTGCGCGCGCCAGCCGACCGGATTGGCATCCTTCGCGCTGTTCGCCGGATCCGCCGCCGGCTCGACCTCCGCGAATCCGAGCGAGCGCACGATCCAGCCATGGTCTTCCGCGACCGCGCGGCTGCCGGCGATCTGGCTCGGGATCCCGACGAGCGGCGGCACGAGCGGTTGGTCGGAGCGGAACACGATGCCGGTCTGTTGCTGGGTCAGCCCGCTCCACAGCTCGGCCTCGACCGGCAGCGAGACCGTCGGAAACCCGACGTCGACGATCAGCCGCGTGCCGCGATCGCACAGCGCCTGCCAGCTCGCCATCCCGCGCGCGAGCTCCGGTGCGAGCCCATCGATCAGGATCACGCGGACGTGCTCGGCGGGCGGCACGCCGGCGCCGGTCGCGGGCGGCAGCACGACCGGCTCGCTCGGCACCGCGTCGTACGTGATCAAGGCCTCGATCCAGCGATGGCGGAGGTGCGGGACCAGCCACGCGGCCGCGCCGAGGACCGCGGCGAGCACGATCGCTCGCACGAGCCGGCTGCGAGGTTCGGGCTGCACACACGCATTATTCCCGATATGGTGGGCGGGTGAAGTCGTGGTTCCTCTGGATCGCCTGCGCCGCGTGTACGGCGAAGCCGGCGCCGACCGGTCCGCAGCCCGTCGGCGGCTCGTGCAACGGCATGACCGAGAACGTGGGGAGCGAACCGGCACTCCATGTCGCGCCGGGAACGAACGTGACCTGGTCGACGAACCCGCCGGTGACCGGCGAGCACTATCCGACATGGGCCGCGTACGACCGTACGTACGCCCAGCTCGATCGCGGCTACTACTTGCACGACGCGGAGCACGGCGCGATCGTGTTCCTCTACAACTGTCCCGACGGTTGCCCGGATACGGTCACCGCGCTCGAGGCGGTGGTCCAGGCGATGCCGCTCGATCCGATGTGCACCGCGCCGGTTCGTCAGCGCGCGCTCGTGACGAGCGATCCGCTGTTGCCCGACGGCGTCACCATCGCGGCCGTCGCGTGGGACAACTGGTACACGGCGTCGTGCATCGATAGCTACCTCACGACGTTCGCGACCAATCACTACGGCGAAGGTCCCGAGCAGTTGTGCGCCGACGGCGCCAACTTCGGCGGGACGTTTATCGATCCGGCGCCCTAGTCGTTCGGCGCGTCGACCGCTGCATCGGGTTGCTGCGGCAACCCGCCGAGCGGTTGTGCCCACGGTTCGTCCGCGAGCAGCTCGACCGGGAGCAAGCGCAACAGCGAGGGCAGCACGATGCCGTCGGTGACGAGCGGCATGTGCATGAACTGCGCGCGGATGTAGAGCGCTCGCGCGAGCCGCGCCTCGGCCGGCCACGTGTCGTACGTCGGCGGTACGCGATCGATCACCATCATGTCGGGCAGCATCCGCGACAGCGTCTCGTTGTACATGAGCGTGTCCTCGCCGACGGTGATCAAGCGATGGCGCGGCGATGCCTTGTACCAGGCCCCGATCTGCTCCTCGTTGCCGTACATCGAGTCGATCATGACGAGCGTGTCGACGAGCGGTTCGTCGAGCCACGCATCGATCGTCCGGAACGCCCCGGAGTGACCGACGACCGCGGTCAGCGCCATGCCGCGCGCGACGCCGGTCTTGTCTTCGACCAGCGAGATGAGCTCGCCGAGATCGGGATAGTTGATCGGCGTCTTCTGCGCGCTCGGCGTCTCGGGGACGATGAACATCGCGTTGAGCGCACTCATCGCGAATTGCTCGGGCAGGTGATGGCCGATGTACGCGGAGTCTGCGTCGTCGTAGTAGCCGTGGAGATAGACGATCGTCGCGCCGGTATCGGCGTGATAGCCGGCCGGCACCCACACCTGGATCACGCCGTGCGGACCTTCGATCCGGACGTGCTTGCCGGCGGCGACCGCGGCGGTCACGGGATGAACGGCGGGCTCTACCGGCGCAGCGGTGTTGCCGGCGATCGCGAGCCAGCACATCGCGGCGATCGCAGCGCTAGCGGCAAGTGCGAGGGCTCCCCGGTGCACGCGTCGATCATAGCAAGGCGCGAGCGCGCTCGCTTATTGCGCGCCGCCGCGCAGCACCTTGAACGTGCCGCGCACGCGTGCGCGCTCGGCCGGCGCCAGCGCGGCTCGTAGAAGTGCTGAGCCCGGGCAGCGCTCGAGGCCCTCGGCGCATGCGGCGACCGCGGCGTCGTGTAGGCCGAGCGCGTCGAGTACGGTCACTTTCTCATGGAACAGCTCTTCGAGCAGCCAGTGCGGCTCGTCGCCCAAGGCGCGCAGCGCAGCTTCGATCGATCCGAGCGCCTCGCGATGGCGGCCGAGATCTCCGAGCACCGCACCGCGCCAGTACAGCGCCTCCGGCGGGCGTGCGGTCGCGAGCGCCATCTCGACCGCGGCGAGCGCGGCGAGGTCATCGCCCATCGCCGACGCGATCTGACACTTCAGGAGCCACGCCTCGACCTCGTCGGGACGGAGCTGGAGCGCCTGGTTGACGACCGCGTTCGCTTCCGCGAGCTTCGCGTCATCGCCGTCGCCGAGTAGGTCACGCACCTGGTCGAGCAGCCGCTCGAGCTCCGGCACGTACTCGCGCATGCGGTTCACACTAACATGCGGATCCGGCGCTTCAACTAACACCGGCCTACGCCGCGGCCCGGGGATTTCTTCCCACTAACCGAGGAACGCGCTCAGGACGGGCGAGCGGCGCTTGTCGAGCAAGCCCTCGATCATCGTCTGGATCTGGGTCCTGATCTGATCGGCGAGCTGGTTCACGAGGAGCCGATCGTCGGCCGCGTCGGCCCGACCACCGGCGATCTTCGCGAGGTCGATCGGCTCGCCGAACTGGACCTGCCACTTGCTCGGCAAAGGCAACAGTCCGGCCGGGCCGAACCACGGGAATGTCGGCGTCACCGGGATCCACGGGATGCCGATGTTCTTCGCGAACCACGTGACCTTGCCGAGCATCGGCGCGGCTTCTTCAGCGCCGACGACCGCGACCGGAATGATCGGCGAGCCGGTGCGCAGCGCGAGCTTCACGAACCCGCCGCGCCCGAACCGCTGCAACCGATAGCGATCCTTCCACAGCTTGCCCATGCCCTTTTCGCCCTCGGGGAACACCGCGACGAGCTCGTCCTTCTCGAGCAGGCGCTCGGCGTTCGCCGGATCGGCACGCACGCCGCCGATCCGATTCATGATCGGACCGAGCCAGGGCAGGTGGAACACGGTGTCCTCGACGAGCGGGCGGACATCGCGGCGCGACGGATGATCGCGACGCACCGCATGCATCACCATCGCGGAGTCGTACGGCAGCGTGCCGGCGTGATTCGCGACGAGCAGCGCGCGGCCATGCGCCGGGATGTGCTCGAGCCCGGTCGCCTCGACGCGGAACCACTTCGAGTACAAGAACTCGAACAGCCATTCCCAGCGAGCGGTCGCGCGCGGGTCGCGGCCGAAATCGTCGACGACGTCGCTGCGGCCCCACATCGCGAGCGCGCGCCAGCGCCGCCACACGCCCTCGAGCGGCAGCCGCTTGCGCAGATCGATCGGGAACGCGGGTGTGCGGTGCTGTTCGAGCCGGCGCTCGAGCTCGCGCAGCTCGGCCTCGCTATCGCCCAGCTCGCTCGGCACGTAGCTCGGCGCGAATTCCGACGACGCTTCGTAGTCGCGGGTCAGAAATGCGATGTCCTGGCCGGCGTCGGTCCAGCCGCGCGCATCGGGCACGCGCGGATCGGCCTCGCCGAACCAATCTTCTTCACCGTCGCCGATGATGGGGTCTTCGTCGTCCGGCATTACACGCTCGCTCGCGCGACATCTGTAGCACCGTCCTCGGGCGCGACGCCGAGGAAGTCGAGGATCGTGCGCTTGATCGACAACCGCGGCGAGAACCCGAGCACGTTGCGCGCTCGGCTGCCGTCGGCGACGCACAGGTACAGCAGGAAATCGAGGAACGACGGCGGCGAGCCCACGATCTGCGTGGTCCACAGCACCTTCGTCAACTGGCGCGCGACGATCTGCGGCATCGGCACGGGCACGCGGCCGAGCAGCGCGAGCACGGTCGTGTAGGGCAAGACGCCCTTGCCGACGATGTTGAACGGGCCGGTCGCGTGGCTGTCGACCGCCTGGACCAGCGCGAACGCGGCGTCCTGCTCGTGGACGAACTGCATCAGCGGATCGTGGCCCATCATCACGGGCGCGACGACGCGCGAGAAGAACCGCGTGTACATGTTCGACACCGTCGGCCCGAGCATCGGCGCGAACCGGAGCACGCAGGTCTCGACGTTCGGATGCTCGCTCGCGAACCGCGCGACCTGGCGCTCGGCGCGGACCTTGTCGTTGACGAACCGAGAGTCGCGATGGCCGCGCAGCTCGGCTTCCTCGGTGAGGAAGTTCGGGTTCTTCGGATGGGCGCCGTAGACCAGCGTCGAGCTGACCATCACGAACCGGCGCGGCTCGATGCCGGCGCACGCGTTTAGCACGTGCATCGTGCCGACGTCCTCGAGCTCGTGCGCCCACTCGGCGGCGTGCGTCGGATGCGACAGGAACGCGCCGTGGACGAACGTGTCGACCTTCGCTGAGCGGAGCAGCGTCGCGAGCTCGCTATCGACCGTCGGTTGGGTGAGGTCGAGCTTCACGAACTCGACCTTGCCGCCGACCTGCGCTGGCGGGCGAACATCGAGCGCGAGAACGCGGGCGTAGCGAGGGTCCTCGCTGAGGCGGCGGAGCAGCTCTCCGCCCAAGAACGTGCACGCACCCGTCACCGCGACGACGCGACCGGTCGGCGAGGGGGTGGAAGCGCCTGGCATGGCTCGCCTTATAGCGCAGTTTTCCGAGGGATCAGAGGGGTGTGGTATCGGCGGGTATGGACGTGATCCGCGTCTTGCCAGCCGACGTCATCGATCAGATCGCCGCCGGGGAGGTGATCGAACGGCCGGCCTCGGTCGTCAAGGAGCTCGTCGACAACGCGATCGACGCCGGCGGGCGGGTGATCACGGTCGAAACCCAGGGTGGCGGCCGCCACCTGGTGCGGGTCGTCGACGACGGCAAGGGGATGTCGCCGAGCGATGCGGTCAAGGCGCTGGAGCGCCACGCGACCTCGAAGCTGCGCGCGTTCGACGATCTGTGGGGCCTGACCACGATGGGCTTTCGCGGCGAGGCGCTGCCCGCGATCGCGAGCGTGTCGCGGTTCACGCTGACGACCCGGCGCGACGGCGATCTCGCGGCGACCCGGATCGTGGTCGAAGGCGGCCGGCTCGGCGAGATCGCCGAGGTCGGTGCGCCGGTCGGCACGTGCGTCGAGGTCGCGGACCTCCTGTGGAACGTCCCCGCGCGGCTGAAGTTCCTGAAGACCGAAGCGACCGAGGCGACGCACGTCACCGAGCTCGTCGCGCGCATCGCGATGGCGTACCCCGAGCTCCACCTGCGGCTCCGCCACAACGGCCGCACCGCGCTCGAGGCGCCGCCGGATCGCGATGGCTTCGCGCGCGCGCAGGCGCTGCTCGGCTCGCGGATCTCGGCGCGCATGGTGTGCGCGGCCGGCGAGGAGAACGGCGTGCGCGTCCAGTGCTTCCTCGGTGCACCCGAGCTGGCGCAGACCACCGCGCGCGGCGTCCAGCTGTTCGTCGGGCGGCGGCCGGTCCGCGATCGCGGGCTACTTCATGCGCTCGCGATGGGCTACGGCGAGCTCGTGCCGCGCGGGCGCTATCCCGTGGCGGTCGTGCTGGTCGACGTGCCGGGCAGCGCCGTCGATATCAACGTCCACCCACAGAAGTCCGAGGTCAGGTTCTCCGATCCGGGCGCGGTCTACGCGGCCGTGCGCCACGTGATCCAGACCGGCATCGCGCGCGCACCGTGGCGCGACGAGCTCGGTGGCAACGGCGCCGTGATGATGACCGCGATCGCGAGCGTCGCACCGCCGCGGCTGCCGTTCGAGCAGGTCGCGTCGGCGAGCGCGCAGACGTACGCGGCGCAGCTGAAGGAAGCGCGCGAGCGCGAGTGGCTGCGCGGATCGTCGCAAGCGCGGCTCGGCTTGGATCTGGAAGGGCCACGCGCGTGGGTGTCGAGCGTGAAGGATCGCGTGCGCACCGCGCGGGCCGCCGAGGCCGAGCTCGCATCGCGCGCGCTCGCGGCGACGAAGCACCACGCGGATCTCCAGACCACGCTGCCCGACGGTGTCGCGGCGATCGCGGTCGAGGCGCGCCGCGAGCTCGCCGCGGACAGCTATGGCGAAGCCGCGCCGCGCGACGAAGCGCAGCTCGCCGAGGGCTCCGCACCCGCGAGCACACCGGGGTTCTTTTCATCGCTGCGGTATATCGGCCAGCTCGATCTCACCTACCTCGTGTGCGAGGCCGAGGGCGAGCTCGTGTTGATCGATCAGCACATCGCGCACGAGCGGGTCGAGCTCGCGCGGCTGAAAGAGCAGGGGGACGACGGCCAGCGCGTGACCGGCACGCAACGGATGCTGTTCCCGACCACGCTCGAAGTTCGCCCCGAGCTCGTCGAGCTCGCGACCGAGCTCGCGCCGCTGCTCGCGGTGGTCGGGTTCGAAGCCGAGGCGTTCGGTGCTTCGACGCTCGCGGTGAAGTCGGTGCCCAGCGGGATTCGCCACGGCGATCCCGCGCACGTGTTGCGCGATCTGCTCGCGCACTGGGCCGATGATGGCGCGCCGAGCGAGGCGGAACGGCTCGAGCGCGTGCTCGCGGAAATCGCCTGTCACTCGGTGGTTCGCGCCGGCGATCGCCTGTCCGCCGGCGAAGCCGAGGCGTTACTCCGCGCGATGGATGGGGCCGATTTCTCGACGCACGGCCCGCACGGTAGGCCCGTCTTGCTGCGCCTGCCGCTCGCCGAGATTGCACGGCGCTTCGGCCGCTAACCAACCAAAGCGGCAAAAGACAGACCGTTCCCGAAGCTCTTGGTAGCGGTCGGGCACCACAAGCAGACAGATGGTGCGCGATCGCTACCCTGGCCATATGGCCCGTCGTCATTCCGACATCTCCGTCGTGGATGTCGGGATTTCCCGACAGCTGTCGGAATCGAAAGCGACGCAACTGCGTGAGACCACGGGATCTGGTCCGGGCATAGGCCTTGCTCGTACGACGCTCATGCGTTCGCTCATCATTCTGGGTTTGACGGTCGCCGCTTCGACGGCCTCCGCAGGCACCGGCGTGACCGTGACCCAACCGGCCGATCAGGCCATGACGGAGGGCGAGGTCGTCGTCGATGGCGAGCCTGCCGCGCTGTACGTGATTGCACAGGACTATGCGAAGTGGACCGACATCATGCCCGACGTGGCGAAGGTCGAGATTCACGAGCGCAAGGGTGTGGATGCGAAGGTCACGCTGGTCGCTGCAAACGGCCATCGCGACAACCTCCAGTTCCACAACACGCCGGCGGCGAACCTCATCTACTTCGAAGACACCGGCAACGGTGGTCGTGCCGACGTCTGGGCGGAGATCGTGTTCGCGCCTGCGACCGAGCCCGCGCACACGCGGATCCACATCAAGCTGTACGCGAAGGTCCACGGCGTCGCGACGCTCGTGATCAGCGATCGCGCCGTGCGCGAGCAACGCGAGCACAAGATCACCGCCGAGCTGAATCAGATGCGCGAGTACTTCCGTCGCCGCGTCGCCGATCGCTAGTAAGCTAACGCCGTGTCACCGCGGCTGGTCGTGATCGTCGGGCCCACCGGGGCCGGCAAGACGCGCCTGTCGCTCGCACTCGCCGAGAAGACCGGTGGCGAGGTGATCTCGTGCGATTCGCAGCAGGTCTATCTCGGGATGGATATCGGCACGGGCAAGGCGACTGCCGCAGAACGCGCGCGCGTCGCGCATCACTTGCTCGATGTCGTCGAACCGGACCAGGACATGACCGCGGCGCGGTTCATCGCGATGGCGGATGCGGCGATCGCGGAGATCGCGGAGCGCGGTAAGCCGATCATCGTCGTCGGCGGTACCGGCTTGTATGTCCGCGCGCTGTTGCTCGGCCTGTTCGAGGGCCCGCCGGCATCTCCGGAGCTGCGCACCGAGCTCGCCGCACTCGGCCTCGCGGCACTGCGCGAAGAGCTCGAGCGCGTCGACCCCGCGGCCGCCGCGAAGATCGAAAAGAACGACGAGAAGCGGACGATCCGCGCACTCGAGGTCTTTCGCCTGACCGGCGAGCCGATGAGCGCGCACCAGGCTCGCCACGATCACCGCACGCTGCCGCGCCGCTACGACGCTCGCCTGATCGGCCTGGCGCCGGAGCGCGAGGATCTCTACAAGGCGATCGACGCGCGGGTAGACGAGATGATCGCCGCCGGGTTCGAGGCCGAGGTTGCAGCGCTCCGCGCACGCGGGTTCCGGCCGCCGCTCCGCAGCCAGCAGGCGATCGGCTATGCCGAGCTCCACGCGGTGGCTGCGGGCGAAGTCGACCGGGCCCGAGGGATCGAGCTGATCAAAAGGAATTCACGGCATTACGCACGTCGCCAGCTCTCGTGGTATCGCTCCGACGCCACCATCCACTGGGCACCCAACCCCGGCGCCGTTGACCTCGACGACGTGGGGCGGTACCTAGCAGGGCTGTAACTCCGCGATGTCGACGACCGAACCGCCCCCGCTCTCCGACCGCATGATCCTCGAGTTCGAGCGGCCGATCATCGATCTCGAAAAGAAGATCAGCGACCTGCGGAACCTGTCGACCGAGACGGTCGACTTCTCCGCGGAGATTCGCAAGCTCGAGCAGAAGGCGAAGAAGCTCCAGAAGGAAGTGTTCGCCGACCTGTCGGCGCAGCAGAAGGTGCAGCTCGCGCGTCACCCGGCGCGGCCGTACATGATGGATTACGTCAATCTGCTGATGGACGACTTCGTCGAGCTCCACGGCGATCGCGGCTTCCGCGATGACCCGGCGATCGTCGGCGGGTTCGCGCAGTTCGACGAGTGGGAAGTCCTCGTGCTCGGCCATCAGAAGGGCCGCAACACGAAGGACAACGTCCATCGCAACTTCGGCATGGCGCGGCCCGAGGGCTATCGCAAGGCGACGCGCCTGATGCGCCTCGCATCGCGGTTCAAGCGGCCGATCATCTGCTTCATCGACACGCCCGGCGCGTACCCCGGCCTCGGCGCTGAAGAGCGCGGCCAGGCCGAAGCGATCGCGAAGGCGCTCCAGGTGATGGCGAGCCTCGAGTGTCCGATGATCTCGGTCGTGATCGGCGAGGGCGGCTCCGGTGGCGCGCTCGCGCTCGGCGTCACCGATCGGATCCTGATGCTCGAGTACTCGGTCTATTCGGTGATCTCGCCGGAGGGCTGCGCTTCGATCCTGTGGCGCGACCCCGCGAAGATCGCGGAAGCGGCGACGCAGCTGAAGCTCACCGCACCGGACCTCCTCGAGCTCGGCATCTGCGACGAGGTCGTCGTCGAGCCGGCCGGCGGCGCGCATCGCAACGCGGCGCTGACCGCGGCGAAGCTGCGCACGGCGCTGAAGAAGCAGCTCAAGGAGCTCGTCGATCTGCCGTCGGGCGAGCTGATCGAGCGGCGCTACCAGAAGTTCCGCAAGATGGGCGCGTTCGTCGAGACGCCGCAATAGTCATGTACTACGAGCTCGCGCTGATCTCGGTCTTGATCGCGGCGGGCAAGTGGGGAGTCTCCTTCGTTCGCGTGCCGCAGCTCCGGCTGTACGGCGCGATGCAACTCGGCGCCGCGATCGCGGCGGGCCTCGGCCTGTATCACGAGCGCCTCGGCGGGCCGGCGTGGCTCGGCGTTGCGGGTGCGATCGGCGTGGGCGCGGGCGCGTGCTTGCTGTTGATCGCGCCACTCGCGCGAGCCACCGCGCGCCGGTTCGCGGCCGCAGAGCGGTTCAAGATCGCGCAGCGCTTCCTCGACATCGCCGATCTCCTCGCGCCGGGCTCCGGCGTCGGTGAGGAGAAGGCGCTGCTCGCCGCGATGCGCGAGATCCGCGACGGCAACATCGACGACAGCGTCAGCACGCTGACCGCCGCGCGCGCGCAGGCGCGGCCCGACGCACGTCTCGTGATCGACGAGCGGATCGCGATGCTCTATCTCGCCGCGTATCGCTGGGACGACGCGATCGCGCATGCGGAGGCAAATCTGTTCGGCGTCGAGCTCCCGGCGGTTGCAGGCGAGATTCGCCGGCCGGATTCGCTGCGCGGCATGCTCGGTATCGCGCCGCCAGTCTGGGTCGAATTGCTCGGTGCGTATGGCTACACGAACAACCTCGATCAAGCGGCGCGCATGCTCGCTCGCCTCGAAGAGGTCTGCGCCGGGCGCGACGACGCCGCGATCTGGGTCCATCGCGGCAGGCTGATCTTCCTCGCGCTCGCCGGCCGGGTCGCCGCGGTCGAAGCGCTCGTCGCGCCGCGGACCTCGAAGCACATGTCGCCCGGTGCGCGCGCGTACTGGGTCGCCGTCGCGCACGAACGCAAGGGCGAAGCCGCCGCGGCCGAAGCCGCGTACGCGAAGGCCCGCTCGCGCTCGCGCGGCCGTCCGCGCGTGTTGATCGATCGCGCGATCGAACGCCTCGGCAACCTCCAGCCGATCGATCTGACGCCGCTCGCGAAGGAGCTCGTCGACCAGGTCGAGCACCAGGAGCCGCCGGTCGTCCTGCTGCGCGAGCGTGCGCGCGCGCCGTGGGCGACGCGCCTGCTCACCGGTTCGGTCCTCGGCGTCGCCGCCGCGATCGCGCTGACGCTCGGCGATTCGTCCGACATCGGCGTGCTCGTTCGCGCCGGTGCAATGGTCCGCGGCTTCATCCACGCGGGCGAATGGTGGCGGATCATCAGCTGCAACTTCGTCCACGTCGGCGGGCTGCACCTGCTCGTCAACACGCTCGGCCTGTGGTTCCTCGCGCGCGAGTCCGAGCACATGTTCGGCCCCGCGCGCACGGTCACGGTGTTCGCGCTCGCAGGCATCGTCGGATTCATCGCGAGCTTTTTGGCGTCGCCCGTCGGCATCAGCGCAGGCGCGTCAGGCGCGATCTTCGGCCTGATCGGCGCGGTGTTCGTCGAGCTCACGCTCCAGAAGCGTCATCACCGCGCGGCGCACAGCCGCGGCATGTGGGGCTCGCTCGGCGTGATCCTGCTCGGCCAGATCGGGATCGATTTCATGTACTCGGCGGTGACCGATCACTACGCACACGCGGGCGGGGCGCTCGCGGGCGCGTTGCTCGGTGCCGCGCTGTCGCCCCACGTGCGGTGGGCGAAGGCATCGCTGTGGGTGTCGCGCGTGATCGCCGCGATGTTCGTCGTCGCCTGCGCGGTGTCCGCGATCATGGTCGTCCGCACGCCGATCGCGAAGAGCCTCGGCATGCCGGACCACGAGGTCGGCGTGCTGCCTGGCCTGGTCATGGCGACGCCCGCGGGATGGAAGCTCGACGACGACTCGCTCCACGATCCCGACGATCTCGTCGAGGTCCGGTTCCACAGCTCGAACAAACCGAACCCGGTCGAAGCGATCACGCAGGACGAAGAAGATCGCGTGCGCCATCAGTTCGACCGGATCGACATCTCGACCGAGCGTGTCGTGCCGCTGCCGCCCGGCTGGGACGGTCGCGAGCTTGCGATCTCGTCGGAACAGCCGAACGAGGTCGGCGGTCGCCAGCACTACCGGCTGATCATCGCCACCAAGCAGGTCCCCGGCGGTCTGATCGCGATGAGCATCGAGGTCGCCGATTCGATCGCGCGCGCGACGCCGGGTCTATTCACCGCGCTCGTCGCCTCGGTCGTCGTCAAATAATTGCGCAGCGCCGCTGCGGGCGTACGCTCGGGGCATGCGCGCCTTGTTGATCGTCGGGCTGCTCGCCACGCGCGCGTACGCCGGCGATTGCTTCGCCGAGCTCGATGCGCGCCATGTCGCGTACAAGCACGCGTCGCGGCCCGGCATCCAGCTCGCAGTCGAGCTGACCGGCACGATCGGCGGCATCGCGCTGACCTCCGAAGATCAACCGCTCGTGATCGACTGTTCGCTCGCGGTCTCGCTCGACGAGGCCGGCAAGTACATGGCGGCGCTCGGCTTCGCCAAGGCGACGTTCTCGTCGGCGTACTCGCGCCGCAACGTGCGCGGTACGAACCATCCGAGCAAGCACAGCTACGGGCTCGCGATCGACGTCCACACGTTCAGCGGCCCCGAGCTCGGCACGCTGCGCGTCGATCGCGACTTCGAGCAAGGCCTCGGCGACGACATGGACTGCGTCGGCGCACCGCTCACCCAAGGCGGCGCCGCGCTCAAGATCCTCCAGTGCCAGCTCGTTCGCTCGGGCCTGTTCTACCTGGTGCTATCGCCCGACTACGACGACGCGCACCACGACCACTACCACCTCGAGGTCAAGCCGTGGGCTCAGCGGCCCGCGCTGCGCTCCGGCGTTCCCGCGATCCACTGAGCCGCAGCGCGACGAACAGCACGACGAGCGACCACGCGAGCCACACGATCGCCCAGAACCACACGGCCCACGCCGTGCGCACGCCGAACGTGTTGTCGGCCATCGCCGTCGCGTCCGAGGTCTGCGACAGCACGCCGTTGACCGCCTGCATCGGGCGCAGCAGCACGCGGATATCGAGCAGCGCGTTGATGCACGCCTGGGCAGCGATGAAGTGCGCGCAGAACACGCGCGCGCGCGGCGGCAGCGCGATCGCGCACACCGCGAGCCCGCCCGCGATCGCGGCGACTGCCCACTGACCGAAGTGGCCTTCCTCGGGCGTCGGCACGATCGCGAAGATCGCGGTCGCGAGCATCAGCACCGCGATCACGAGCAGCGCGATCCGCGCGGCCTTGGCCGTCGGCGTCGCGACGAGCAGCACCGCACCCCACAGCGCCGTGCCCATGTAGCCGGCCGCTGCGATCGCCGCGGTGCCCGGCGCCGAGATCGCCCACACCGCGTACGACAGGCCACTGGTATCGCGATAGATCACGACGCGGTCGAGCTCTGCGCCGGTCGTGATCATCACGAGGCCGTGCGACATCTCGTGCAGCCACGTCGCGAGGATCTTGAACGGGTACAAGAGGTACCCGCCGAACGGCAGGTTCCACAGCAGCAGCGACGCGATCATCGCGAGCGCGAGCGTGCGTAGCTCGGCGCGCATCAGGCCTCGGGGGGCTTCTTGTCGGTCTCGCTCGGGGGCTTCTCGGCTGGCCGGTCGAGAGGATCGAACATCCCCTGAAACACCTGGCGCGTGCGCGATCGCATCCGGGTGCCGAGCTTCACGAGGTCCTTCGGATCGAGCAACTGGGTGAGCGCGTGGCCCGGCGTGCGCGCGAGCTCGAGCACGTCGCCGAGATGGAGCGGGCTCGCGCCGCCGCAGACCGCGCCGATCACCGCGCCGCATACCGCGCCGACCAGCGCACCGATGAGCGGGATCAACAGCCAGCCGCGAGCGTGGTCGGGCAGGTGACCCTGCGGGATCGTCGCGATCACGATCAGCGCGGCACTCGCCGCTGCGTGCGCGCGGGCGGCGACGATCATCGCGTGCTTGCGCCCGCCGATCGCGTCGACCGAGGCCCACGCCGCGCGCCGGCCGATACCTGCCGCGGTCAGCATCGCCGCGATCCCCGCGAACACGGCAGTCAGCCGAAGGATCCGCATGAAGTCGGCGTCCGGGTTCGTCGCGTGGAGCCGGCCGAGCAACCACACACCCGCGGCCAAGGCCGGAACTTCAATGACGGATCCCGTGAGTAGCCCTTTGAAGAATCCCCATGGCGGTGGCGCCGTGGGAAGTCGCGTACTTAGGGTTGGTTGGGTGGGATCTGGCATCGCCGTTCAGGGAAGGCCAACCGCCTGATTACCGTAGCATGTTCCAAGCAGCGCTCTTACGGGGCGTCGTATCCTCAAGGTCCAAGGGGTTCATCGTCATGCCCGCCAGCTCTGATCCCAATCGCTCATATGCCGCAGCGCACTTCGCGCTCGAGCTCGACGGTAAGGATTCGGTGGGCCTGTTCCGCTCGATCGAGGGCGGCGGCATTCGCGCCGACGTGATGACCTATCAACTCGGCCAGAACTACGATCGTTGGCGCCAGGTCGGCAAGCCGAAGTTCGAGGACATCAAGCTCCAGGTCGGCATGGCGATGAGTCAGCCGTTCTACGACTGGATCGCGAAGTTCTTCGCCGGCGAGGCGGATCGCAAGACCGGCGCGATCGTCGCCGCCGACTTCTATTACAAGGAGCGCGCGCGCCGCACGTTCACGGAAGCGATGATCAAGGAGCTGACGTTTCCGAAGCTCGACGCGACCGACAAGAACGCGGTCTACATGACCGTCGCGCTCGCGGTCGAGGGCATCGTGTTCGAGAAGGGTAGCGGCAAGTCGCTCGACACGCCGACCGGCTTCGACAAGCAGAAGCTGTGGACCGCTGCGAACTTCAACTTCAAGATCGACGGCTTCGATTGCTGCAAGCGCGTGACGAAGATCGATTCGTTCACGGTCAAGCAGAACATCATCGAGCACAACATGGGCGGCAGGCGCTCCTCGATCAAGACGCCGAGCGCGATCGACTTCCCGAACCTCGCGTTCTACCTCCCCGAGGCCGACGCGCAGCCGTTCATGGATCACGCGATGGATCGGATCACGACCGGCACCGTCCCGGGCCGACTGAACGGCTCGCTGGAGACGTTCGACCACAACCGTCGCACGCTGTGCACGCTGACGTTCACGGGTGCGGACGTTCTCGCTGTCTCGCCCGACCGCTCGGACTCGACGACCGAAGACATCAAGCAGGTGAAGGTCGAGATCTATACCGAGAAGATGGAGTTCAAGTACAACGCCATCTCGTTGTGATCTGTGTCAACTCGCCGCGGTTTCACTGCGGAGCGAGTACCAGCGCTTGATCGCTTCTGCCTTCGCAGAATCGAGCAATTCGGCGACAGCCTCGAGCTCGTCGGGATCTCCCGCAGATGCGAACGCCTCGACCGGCGTCAGCACGAATGCGAGGACATCGCGGGCGCTCTTCGGGTCGGGTTGAAAGCTGCTGCTATAGAGAGTTTCGCCCACGACCCACCCTCACTCGACGCATGGGGCCGGGCAAGTTTTCGTGCTTAACTCCGCGCGATGGCTCGCTCGAAAGTCGCCGTAATTCGGGTCCGTCCCGACCACATTCTCGACGATATCGATCGTCTACACCGCCTGGCCGGTGTCGAGCAGGCGCTGCAGAAGGGCGCCCAGACGATCCTGAAGGACAACATCTCGTGGCACTTCCCGTTCCCGGGCGCGAACACGACGCCGTGGCAACTCGAAGGCACGATCCGCTCGCTCCGCGGTGCCGGCTACGACGATCTCGTCTGCGTCCAGAACAAGACGGTCGTGACCGACGCGTTCAAGGGCGAGGACCTGAACGGCTACGTGCCGATCTTCAAGAAGTACGACATCCCGGTTCGCTACAACTTCAAGCCCGAGGACATGACCTGGTCGGTCTATCGCCCGAAGGCGAAGATGAACGTCCTCGATACGATCTTCCCCGAGGGCATTCAGATCCCGGATGCGTTCCACGGCACCAACATCGTTCACCTGCCGACGACGAAGTGCCACATCTACACCACGACGACCGGCGCGATGAAGAACGCGTTCGGCGGCCTGCTCAATACGAAGCGTCACTACACGCACTCGTGGATCCACGAGACGCTCGTCGATCTGCTCGCGATCCAGAAGGAGATCCACGCCGGCCTGTTTGCGGTGATGGACGGCACGACCGCCGGCGATGGCCCGGGACCGCGCACCATGCGGCCGGTGATCAAGGACGTGATGCTCGCGTCCGATGATCAAGTGGCGATCGATGCGGTCGCGGCCGGGATGATGGGCTTCGATCCGATGACGCTGAAGTACATCTCGATGGCGGACGAGCAGGGCCTCGGCAACGGCCGGCGCGAGAACATCGAGATCGTCGGCGACACCGCGCTCGCCGACGAGAAGTGGGGCTTCTCCGTCGGTGACAACGGCGCCTCGATGGTCGGTGACGTGATGTGGTTCGGCCCGCTCAAGCGGTTTCAGAAGCTGTTCTTCCACACGCCGCTCGTCAACGTGTTCGTGATGGGCTCGGAGGCCTATCACGACTATTACCGCTGGCCGCTGCGCGACAAGCGCGTGTTCGAATCGTGGAAGGCGCAGACCCACTGGGGCCAGCTGTTCGAGCGCTATCAGTCCGTCGGTTCGCTCGCCGAGCCGGCGTCGCGCGCCGGCTAACGATCGTCGATCATCGTGCGCAGGCGTTCGACCGCTTGCGCGTGGAGACGGCTCGCCCACGACTTCGAGATCCCGAGCTCGGCGCCGGCCTCGAGGAGGTTCTTGCCCTCCCAGTAGTGCTTCTTCATCAGCGCCTGCTCCTTCGCGGGCAAGGTCGCGATGGCGGCGCGGATCTTCGAGGCTGCACGCTGGGCGTCGATCGCGGCGTCCGCCTGCGGCGACTTGTCGTCGGGCTTGTCGAAGCCGGCATCGGTCATCGCATCGAGCGAAGTCACGTACATCGTGCGGATCGCGGACAGCTCGCTTCGCACCTGGGCCAACGCGTCGGCGCCGGTTGCGGGAGGCGTGCCTTGCTGTGCCGCGCCCGCATCGCGCTCGGCGCGGTGCTCCAAGTAGTCGCTCGCCGCGCGCAGGGCGACCAGCTTGGCCCACACCCGGCGCGGCAGTTGCGAGGACTTACGCAGGCCGTCGACGATCGAGCCCTGCACGCGGTACCACGCAAATGTCGAGAATGCTGCGCCGCGGCTCGGATCGAAGCGCTGCGCGGCCTCCGCGAGGCCGGCGTTCGCGAGCCCGATCAGCTCGTCGAGCTCGACGTGCTCCTTGACCCGCGGATAGATCATGTAGGCGGCCTTCTTGGCGACGTCGAGGTTCGCCTCGACGAGCCGAGCACGGTCCACCGAATCCACGACGCGACGCTATCACGTGTTAGCTTCGACGCGTGGGTGTGTTCACGGCAGTCGGGGCAGCGGAGCTGGGCGAGCTCGCCGCGGTATTCGACCTCGGCGCGGTGACTCACTACGAACCGATCGCGGCGGGCACGATCAACACGAACTTCGCGCTCACCACCGATCGCGGCCGCTACTTCGTCCGCCTCAACGAGGGCAAGGCCGAGGCCGATGTCGCGTGGGAAGCGCGGCTCGTCACCGCGCTCGCGGGTGCGGGCGTCGTCACACCACCGCCGCTCGTCGCGAAGGATGGCCGGCCGTACGCCGAGTGCATGCGCAAGTGGGCGAGCGTGTTCCCGTGGCGCGCCGGTCGCCACGTCGAGGCCGATCACGTCACGCCTGCGGTCGCGGAGTCGTTCGGCGCCGCGCTCGGCGCTCTCCATCGCGCCGGGCTCGAGCTGCCGAGCGGCTGGAGGCGCGGCAGCATCTACGATCACGACCACCTGATGACGCGCTTCGATCGCTGTGCGCGGATCGACGATCGCGCGATCAACTACGCGCTCGCGATCCTGCGCGAAGAGCTCGCGATCGCGAAGGCCGGGTTCGCGCTGCGCAAGGCGGCGACGCACGGGATCATTCACGGCGATCTGTTCCGCGATAACGTGCTGTGGGTCGACGATCAGATCTCCGCGATCCTCGACTTCGAGCAGGCGTCGGGCGGTAGCCTGATCTACGACCTCGCGGTCTGCATCAACGACTGGTGCTGGACGATCTACCCGCGGTTCGATCTCGCGGCGGCGCTCGTCGCCGGCTATCAGCGGGTTCGGCCGATGACCACGGCCGATCGGACCGCGCTGCCGATCGAGATTCGCGCGGCAGCAGCCCGGTTTACGCTGACCCGCATCACGGATGTCTATTTGGCACGCGTCGATAACCCCGAGAAAGACTTCCGTGCCTTTCTGGCGCGCTGCGAAGCGTGGCGGGGTCCAGCGCTTGGCCAACTCATCGCCGCGGTGTAGTTTCTGCGCCCTGTTCGCCGCTGGCTTTGTTTCTGCACATGTCGAGATTCGGAATGGATAAGTGGTCTGCGTTGATCGTCGCTGCGCTGGTCTCGGGCTGCGCCGCCAAGGTTGCCTACGTCCCGGGCACGCGGATCCCGTACTCGGATAACAACAAGAGCGTGCTCGAAGCGGTCGAGGAATACCGCCTCGCGGTCGAGCGCGGTGACGCCGATGGCCTGATGCTGATGGCGCACAAGCAGTACTGGGAAGACTCGGGGACGCCGACCGGCAGCGACGACTACGGCTACGAAGGCCTGCGCAACGTGCTTTTGACCCGCCTCCAGAAGGCGAGCGATATCCGCTACTCGATGCGCTACATGGACGTGAGGCAGACGTGCCCGCGCGATCTGCATCCCGGCTGCCGCGCGTCCGTCGACGTGTTGATCGATGCGAGCTACACGATCACGGACGTTCAGGGAAAGCCGAAGCGCCCCGACAAGCGCGACCAGAACGAGCTCGTGCTCGAGTGGGACGGCCATCGCTGGCTGTTCCTCTCCGGCATGTAAGCACCTCTATAAGTGCTTCTGTGCGTCGAACGTCAGGCGGCGCTGCCAGTCGTCGGCGAGCAGGTGATCCGTCTCGAACATGCCTTCGCTGCGCATCGCCGCGATCGCGTGCGTGACGAGGTCCGTGCGGTGCGCGCGGTAGGCACCGATCGCGAGCCGGCGCGCCGCGAACCGCGTGAAGCTCGTCCCGGGTAGGCCCTTCGCGAGCGCGAGATCGAGCTCGGTCGCCGAGCCATCCCAGTCGCCCGCGTTCGCCTTCTGGAGGCCGAGCAGGTAGTGGCCGAGCCCGAGCTCGGGCTCGGTGGTCGCGGCGGCGGTCGCGTTCGCGACGACGTCGTCCGACATCCCGAAGAAGTACGCGCGCAGCGGCGGCCCGGCCGGTCCATCGTGATGCAGCGCGAACGACTTCGCATCGAGCTGGCGGCGCTCGTCGGCGTTGAGCGGCAGCTTGCGCGCGCGATCGATCAGCTCGGTCCGCGCGGCGTCGTCGGTCGCGTGGTTCGCCATGTGCTCGAGCGCTTCGGCGCGTAGGCTCGATGTCACCTTCTCGTCGCCGCCGACCGAGGTCCACAGCGCGCGCGCTTCTTCGAGCTCGGCCGGCGAGCCGATCGAGAGGATATCGCCGAGCTCGAGCCGGTGGCGCGGTTCATCGGGCGCGTCCGAGCAGACCTCGCGCATGAGCGAGACCGCGCCGGCGTGATTGCCGTGGACCGCTTCGCTCACCGCTTTCTCGCGGCGCGCCGCGATCGCGTGCGGGCAGGGCCGCGCGAACACGCTGCCCCCGCGGAATCGCTCCTTGAAGCCTTCGATGACCTCGGGCGGGAGCTCGATCGTCGAGATCATGTCGCGCCACTCTTTCTCGAGCTCGCCGAGCGACTTCGCGTACGAGCCCGAGAAATCGCCGCCGCTGTGATAGAGCGCGCGCAGCTTGTCGGCGCCGTACTTCTCGAGGAGGAAGTGCAAGAACGAGCCGGCGGTCTGATAGCTGCGCGCCGGCGATACCGCGAAGAAGTTGATCGACAGCAGCTCCTTGATCGTCGGCTGGACGCCCATCACCTGCATCACGCGCACTGCCTCGTGCGGCGTGAGCCGGTCGTAGCCGCCGGGCCAGTCGAGTGCGACCGCGAGGCCCTCGACGAGGCCGGGGCTGATCAACACGACGTCCTTCGCGGCGAGTCCGAAGATCGGATCGCCGAACGCGCTCGCGACCGAGTGAGCGATCTCGTGGCGCAGCGACGTATGCGGGAACGCGCGATGGTCGATGTAGATCGCGTGGCGCCACGGCTTCGCCATCTCGACATTGCGCGCGCCGAACAGCTCGCCCTTCTGCTCGGTGTTCGCGAAGTAGTACGACTCGAGCTTGCCGGCTGGCGCGTCCCCGATCTCGGCGACGACCTCGGCATAGCGCAGCTCGTGATCCTCGGCGATCAGCGCGAGGTCTTTTTCGATCTCCGGCGTCTTCGCGTAGTAGATGACGAAGTGATCGGTCTCGAGCCGGCCTCCGAGCTCGGCCTGGATGTCCGCGGCATCGACCGCGTAGCCTAGCGAACCCGATTCGACGCGCAAGACGATCGCTGTGATCGCCGCGAGTGGGGCGATCACGTACGGCCACGGCGAGCGCTGCTGCGGGCGCGGCCATAGCCAGCGCGTGCGGTAGGTCGGGACGTCGAACCGCGCGGCGACGATGCCGAGGATCGCGAGCACCGCGGCGAGCTGTTCGATCCGCGACCACACCAGCGGCATGCCGAGGCGAATGTTCTCGTCGTACATGTTGCCGGGAAAGAACCCGATCAGCGGGTTGTAGATGAACACGGGCGGCTCGCGATAGAACCGCGCGAACCCGGCCGCGGCGAGCACGGCGATCGGTGCGAGCACCGCGAGCCAGGTCGAGCGATGCGGATACCAACGGCGCTCGCTGCGCACACCGACGACGATCGCGAGCGCGTGGCCGATCGCGGCGCCGAACAGTGCGCTCGGCACCGGCATCAGCACGAACGCGCGTAGACCGAACCACCAGTCGCAGGTCGGCGCCCACATGCCGTGGATCGCCGCCAGGATTCCTGGAACGACCGTGATGCCGAGAGCGAGCGCGCACGCACGGCCGACGCCGCGTGCGAGCGTCCTCACCGGATAATCCGCGCGGGCGTTGGCGAGCTGTGCATTTCGCGCACGGCTTGCGCCCAGATCGAGCCCGCAGATCACACCGAACACCGCGACCGCGAGCGCGTGCTCGAATCCGAGCACGCCGAACAACGGGACGAACCACAAGCCGACGCCCAGCACGATCGCCAGGCCGAGCCAGATCCTCGCGCGCCAGGTCACGGGGCCCGCTTCACGGTGTTAGAGTGAGCCGTGCCCGACGCCCCTGGCAACGACCGACGCAGCGAATCGCGGCGTCCGATCGAGCTCAAGGTCGAATACAAGCGGCTCAACACGTTCTTCGCCGACTACACCAAGAACATCTCGCGTGGCGGCACCTTCATCAAGACAGCACGGCCGCTACCGATCGGCACCGAGTTTTTGTTCAAGCTGTTCATTCCGGGCCGCGCCGATCCGCTCACGATCCACGGCGAGGTCCAGCGTATCGTGACCGGCCATGACCTCGATGGCGACGGTACGCCGGATCAGGGCATGGCCATCAAGTTCGTGTACCGCCAAGGGGATCCGCAGGCGGAGATCGCGCGCACGGTCGAGGCGATCATGTCCGATAGTCTCGGGCCGCGGCTCTATTCGCGGCTGATGGACCATGCGAAAGGGAAGAAGGGCTAAGTGCAAATAAGTCGCTTCTTCCGGTATCTCGCGCCGAACCTGATCACGCTGTCGTCGATGATCTTCGGGTTGGTGTCGCTGTGGTCGAGCCACAACGGCGACACCCCGCTCGCCGCGTGGATGATCATCTACGCCGTGTTGACCGATCGCCTCGACGGTCTCACCGCGCGCGCGCTCAAGGCGACCAGCGAGCTCGGCATGCAGCTCGACTCGTTCGCCGACGCGCTCAACTTCACGGTCGCGCCCGCGTTCATGGTGCTGTGCTACCTCGAGTCGCGGCTCGACCTGCCGTATCACGATGGCGGCACCGCGCACTATCTGCTGTTCGTCGCGGCGGGCGCCTACATGCTGTGCGGCATCTTCCGGCTCGCTCGCTACAACATCCTCGCCGACGATGGGGTGCCGACGAAGATCTTCTTCGGCTTCCCGACGACGCTGACCGGCGGCCTGATCGCGATCTGGATGCTCGTGCTGCTCAAGTACGATCCGCTGCAGTGGTCGCTCGAGCCGTTCGGCGGCAAGCGCCTGTTCGGCGATCACGTCGTCACGCCGCTGTGGGTGTGGAAGTACGCGCCGATCGCGCTCGTCGTCGGTGGCTACCTGATGGCGTCGCGGTTGCCGATGCCGAAGGTCGGCATGGCGAAGAACAAGATCGTCGGCTACTCGATCCTGGCGCTCGTCGCGATCGGCTACGTCTGCGGCTTCGCGATGCACTATCCGGAAATCTGCTTCTTGATGCCGACGATCTGGAGCGTGTGGTTCCTGATCTGGGGCCAGGCATCGGCGACCGCGCGCGCGATGTACCCGCCGCCGCTGTTCCCGAAGAAGAACGACGACCGCACGCTCGAGCGGCCCCAGGCCGATATCGAGGACATCGTGTTCGACGAAGCGAACGGCCCGCGCGAAGCGCCGTAAGCGGTAAGATGGAGCCGGTGCGCTGGCTCCTCGTCGTCCTCGCCGGCTGCGGTCGGATCGGGCTCGACCCGATGACCGATGCTGCCGTCGTGCACGCGTCGGATGCCGCGACGATCGACGCGGCCGCGCCGATCAGCTGTCCCGCGGGCGCGTGCGCGACCTCCGACACCGACTTCACGCTCGACCAAGGCAAGGGCGGCTGGTGGTACGGCGCGTGGGATATCACCGACGATGCCGACGGCATCTACGAGCCGAGCGACTTCGAGATGTACGCCGCGATGAGCGGCGTGTGGCGGCCGGCCGACTGGCAGCCCGATCCGGATCCGCACTTCACGTGGGCGTACCTCGCGGCGTGGGGCGGTCATCCCGGCAGCTATCCGATCCGGCGCGCCGACGTGCGCCGCTGGGTGAGCACCGGCGAAGGCGCGGCGATCGTGCGCGTCGCTCACTCGAAGTCAGATACCTCGGGCGGCGATGGCACGCGCGCGATGCTCGTCGTCGACGGCCAGCTGCTGCTCGTGCGCGATGTCGCTGGCGACGACGGCGTCGGCTTCGTCCAGGACGTGCCGGTGGTGCTCCATGTCGGTTCGACCGTCGATCTGTTGCTGCACTACATCAGCGAGGACGGCTCGGACACGACGAATCAGACGATGACGATCGTGCCGCCCTAGATCGTCGCGCCGAGGAGCAGGGCGCAGAAGTCGTTCTCGAACGTGCCGGCAAAGCTCGCATCCGGGGTCGAGATCGATCCCGCGATGTGGCCAATTCCCGTCGGCGAGTACGGCGCGATGAAGTCCGTGATCGTGACGGTGCCCATGGCCGATGCGTTGTGCTGCAGGCTTTGCAGCATGATCGGATGCGGGCCGAAATCGTTGCCGTTGCAGCCGATGCAGTCGACGCGACCGACGATGCCATCCATCGGGCAACCCTGGTTCGGCGCGCTGCACTCGATCGCGGTCTGCTGCGCGAGGTGAGTCTCGTCGACGAACACCAACAGCAGCGACATCGGCGTGCTGTAGCTGGTGACCGGCCCGATATCGCCGCCGGCGATGACGCCGCCCGCGTGGACACTCGTGAAGCCGATCGTGGTGACCGTGTCGAGCACGATCGACACGTGCGCCGAGTTCGCGGGCGCATCGCAGAATCCCTGATCGGCATCGGGACCGGTCGGCGCGATCGCTGCGTCGGGATGCGGTGTGATCGAGCCACCGTGATCTGCACTGCAAGCCGTCAGGACGAGCGCGAGGACCAAGTGCCGCACGCGCAAAGCCTACGCTATTTCTTGAGTTCCTCGATCATCTTCGCGCGGTCGGCCGCGCTCGGCAGGCGGAACAGGGGAGGCGGCATGGTGAGCCGCGTTTCGATCGAGGTCTGGATCCGCTCGATTGCCAGATCTTTCTCGGCGCGCGTCATCGTCTCGAGCTGGTCGACAAGAAAGCGATCACGGCTGATCGTCGGGTCGAGGCGCGCATGGTGACATTGTTGGCATTGCTGGACGAGCAACGCCTTGCCGTCGAGCCCGCTGCGCGGTTCGAAGCCCATGTCGATCAGCGCCGGGCCGAGCAGGACCTCGCGGATATCTTCCGTCAACGTCGCGCCATTTCGGCTGGCGACATACGCCGCGGTCATGTGCGCGAGCCGATCCGGATCGGTGACCTTGACGTCGTGATACGGCGCCGCGATCGCCTGGCCCGTCGCGCCCGCCTGGTAGACGGTCTCCCACGCCGCGCTCCAGCCCATCGGCATGTTGGTCGCGGGCTGGAGTGGTGCGAGTGCTGCGACATCCGTCTCGTCTTGCGCCGAAGGGAACGGGTTCGGCTGGTTCGCGAACCCGGCCGCCTTGATGAACGCGGCCATTTGCTCCGGATCCGATCGATCGATCAGGTTCGCCGGAATCCCGCCGTACTTCTCCGCGGTGCCATGTGCGGCGTGAAAGTCTGCGAGCAGCGCCTTGCCGCCCTCCGTCTGCGAGCTGAACCAGTGGGTGTGCGGCGCCTCGAGCTCCTGCATGCGCAGGATCAACGGATCGCCCGTCGTCGGATCGTCCTTGCCGGCGCCGATGTGGCACTGCCGGCAATCCGCGATCGTGTTGTTCAGCTCTGTCGTCGACTCGTAGATCCGGATGTTGCTCCATCCCGTCGTCTGCTTGGGCGTTAGCAGGTCGTCGGGCCCGCAGTTCGGCGTGCACGCCTTGTCGAACAGCACGATGTAGAAGTTCACCGCCGCATCGGAAGGCGAATACGCCGCGACCTCGAGGAACTGCTCGCCCGGGTCGTACGCGAGGAACATGTAGTCGCGCGGTGGCTTGCCATCCGGGCCGAGCGGCGTGAACACGAACGCCGTCGGCGTCAGCGCCGACACTTCGCGCGCGGTCAGCGCCGACGAATGCCCGAGGATCGCGAACGCCGGATTGCCGTTCGTGCCGTTTCCGGTCGGGCTCGTGAACGAAAGGTCGAGGGTCGCGAGCATGTCGTCGAGGCCCGTCGGCGTCGGCACCGTCGGCTGGCAGAACCGATTCGTGATCCGATCGGCGTTCACCGGGAACGTCGTGTCGGTCGGATCGTGATCGCAGAGATCTGCATGCGCGCCGCTCGCGTCTTTCAAGGTCGCGAACACGTCATCGGGGAGCGCACGCGGCAGCGGCGCCGACATCGTCGGTACGTCCGATGTCAGGCTGCAGCCCGCCATTGTCAGCGCGGCGCAGAGCCAGCCGATGCGCATGGTCGTGCGCTTCGCAATTCGCGGGCCACGCAAACCTTCCCGCGGAGCCACAAAAAACGGCCACTTCCCGCCGGTTGTCGTCGGTGGTGGGGCGAAAGGCTGGGAGCGAGCGCTCCGGCATATTGACAGCTCGGTAACACACCGGATACTGCTCTCGTCCCAACCGGGGGTTTAGCTCAGCGGGAGAGCATCGGCTTTGCAAGCCGAGGGTCAAGGGTTCAATCCCCTTAACCTCCACGGTAGTTACGAGATTCTGGAAGCTGGCGTGTCGGCTTGAAGCGCTGGACGTCGCATGAACGTGGCGAGATCGAAGTAGTCACGCCACTCGTCGACGTCGAGTCCCTCGAACGCGAGACACAAACGGGTGACGATGGCTTCGGCGCTCACGCGCGAATCGTCGTCCATGTCCCGCCGATGTGCACGAGCGGTGTCACTCGAGCACGTGCGGCGTGCGCGACAACGCCGCGAAGCGCTCGGGACACTCCTCCTGCATTCGCTCGTACAACGCGCCCATGCCGAGCTCGAGCTTGATCTCCATCTCGCGCGCGGTGACCGGCAACAGCTGCAGGATCGCGATCTCCGGCTCGTCCTCGAGCATCTCGACGCCGTCGGGCAGGTCGACCGGAGGAAGCAGCACGACACCCGTGTACGGGACATCGCGCGCATAGGGCTTGGCCGGATCGCCATTGGGAATCGAGTGGCCGGTGCCGAGCCACGTCGCGAGCTCGTGCGGGACCCGACCGATCTGCTTCAGCACGCGGATGGGCCAGTAGTTGCGATCGTCCTTGAACGCTTTCTCGTCGAGCGGCCAGTCGGCTGGCAACAACATGCAGAGCTCGATCCGATCCGGGGCCTCGGCCCCGTCGGGCAGCGTCATCGGCAGGGCGCTCACGCCCGAGGTCACGAGCACGTGATAGTCGCGGTCCTCGTTCGGTGGAAACACGTGGATGTCGAGGTGAACGCGATCCGAGATGATCTCGTGCCACACCATCGCGGACTCGCCGAGATACTGTTCGAGGTGCTCGACCAAGCGCTCGTCGTCGGCGTGGGCAATCGCATCGGTCGCCGGGGCGCGCGCCGCGTGACGCAACACGCGGCTACCGCCCTTCGAGACGGGCGCGAGGCCCAGGACGATCGCCTCGAGGATCACCGTGAGATCGGCGGCCGCGGTCGAAGCATGGAGCTCGCGGGTACCGGACGCGAGCACGACGTTGATCGTGTTGAACGACGACCTCGAAGGGCCCTCCACGCCGCGCAGATCGTTCCACGCGAACGCCCAGGTCTTGGCGCCGTCGACACGCACCAGCTCGTTGGCGGTGAGGACGATCGCGGTCTTCGCCGAGCCGAACACGGTGAGGTCGACGAGCGCGAGGATCTCGACGTCGCGCAGGCTCGTGGGTAGCTCGCCGCGGACGTTCTGCAGCTTCTTGGCCGACAGCGGCGGCACGAGCACCTGCTTCGACGGGTGTGCAGCGATCGCAGCGCGGATGACCGAGCCGACCTTGCTCGGTGCGCCGACCGCGGCGCGCGCTTCCTCGGCTTCGCGGATGTTGTCCTCGATCATCGCGGCGGCGAAGCCGTGCTCGCCCGCGCGGCGATACCATTCGATCGCCGCGTCGTAGTCCTGCAAGAAGAAGTGCGCCGCACCGATCTGGCTCGCGCACAGTCCGGCGTGCTCCGGCTGGTCGCGCATGATCTTGGTGTATTGATCGATCGCTGCGGTGAACTGTCGTTGTTCCATCGCGGTCGCAGCGGCCGTGAGAGCGGAATTCATGATCACGTTCATTCGAGCCTTTTCGTACACCCGAGTCGCACTGAATATTCGGCGCACATGTCGGCCAAGGGCGATCAGCTCCAGCCGACCGCGGTGACGACGAAGCGAGTGTCGCCGCGCCGGGTGGCGCGGAGCCACACGCGCGCGCCGTTCAGGGGCCAGGATGCGCCGTCGGGCAAGATGTCGTGAGGTGGGCCGAGCTCACGCACGAGCTCGGCACGCGTCGCGGCGAAGATCTGATCGGTGTGGTCCTGTGGCCCGACCTCGTCGGCCGCGATCGTCACCGAGAACCCGCGCTCGTGCGCGACGACGATCCGGCCTTGCTGGTCGAGCTCGCTGGGGGCGATGCCCGGCGGCCCGGCACAGGTCAACGCGCGCAGCAACGCGACGAGCGAGGTTGCGGGCCGCCGGTACGGCGAGGCGCAGGCGAGCGCGATCCAGCGCAGGAACGTGCGCTCCTTCGTCAGGCGCGCGACCAGCGCCTGGAGCGCGAGCAAGCTGGCGGGCGAGCGCGCGGCGGCGTGCAGCGAGCGATCGGCGACCACGAAGTAGAGCTCTTCGCGCAGCGCGGGCGCGACGAGCTCGAGCGCGACGGTGAGCGCGCGCTGCCACGGCAACGCCTTGTCGCGCAGCGGCGGCAGCGCGGTGCGGACGCTCACGCCTTCAGGTTCCTCGACGAGCTTCCAGCTCGCAGCCGCACGCGGCTTGGCCTCGACGAGCTTGCTCGTACGATCGAGCTTCGGCTTGCGGCCGGCGAGCACGCAGTCGCGCAGAGTCACGCGCGAGTCCTTCGCGAGCTCGACACACGCGCCGCGTTCGGCCGTGAGCTCGCAGCCGTCGGCGGCCACGCGGGTGCGCGCTCGCGCGATCACGGCCGGCTTGGTGCGGCCGCGGATCTTCGAGTCGCGGAGTGCGAGCGTCGAGGCGGCGTCGGCGTCGATCGTCGCGGCGAGCTCGCAGCGGTGGAGCTCGACGTCGGCGCCGTAGGTCCACATCCCCTGGTCCGCCGCGATGATCGTATCGGCGACGATGCCGCTCGACTCGTGGAACACGAGCCCCGTCGCATCGACGTGCTCGATCCGGCAGCGCGTGATGATCGCGGTGCTGCCTTCCTGGAGCTCGATGCCGTGCGATCCGGTGTGGGCGAACCGGCAGTTCGCGATCACGAGCTCCGCGCCGACCGCGATGATGGCGGAGAGCTTCGCGCCGGCGACGCCGACATCCCTCAGCGTGCCGCGCGCGTGCTGGATCAACATGCCGGCGCGCGGGCTGGGCGCGAGCTCGCACGCGTCGAGCACGAACTCGCAGTCCTCCGCGAAGAACGCGTCGTACGCGCGCGAAGCACCGAGCTTGCACCGGGCGATCTCGAACGTCTTACCTCGCCCCGAGATCGCGAGGACGCTGAGCCCGGTGTCGGCGAGGTCGCAGTCGACCACCTCGGCGCGGCCGCGGTTGGTCTCGAACAGCACCGCGTTGTGGCCGCAGGCGCGGATGTGGCAGCCGCGAAGCGACGTGTGCGCGCCCGCGGTCGCGAGGATTCCGGAATTGGCCGCGCGCTCGATCCGCGTGGCTTCGACCTCGAGGCGCGAGCCCGAGCGCGTGAAGATGCCGCTCTCGCCGCTGTCGAGGATCGTCGAGCGGCTGACCGCGAGCGAGCCCGCGTCGAGCACGGCGATCGCCGACACGGCGGTGTGCGCGGCGGCGAGCTGGTCGACGATCGCGCTTCCGCCGGCCATCCAGATCGCGTGCCCTCCGGTGCGCTCGATCCGGCAGCGCCGGATCCGCGCGGTCGCGGTCTGCAACGAGATCGCGGCGATGTCGCCGCCGACCAGCTCGCAGCCGCGCAGCGCGACCACGCCATCCTCGCCGCACTCGACCGCGGTCTGGCCGCACGCAAACGCGCAATCGGTGAACATCGCGGTCGCATCGTCGTCGACGCTCACGCCACCGACCGCGCCTTCGAACCGGCAGCGCTCGAACGAAAACAGGCCTTGGTCGACGTGGACGCAGGTCGCGGGCGCGCCGTGCAACGGCCCGGGCGCGCGGAACGTGATGCCCTCGAACCGCGCGAACTGACCGTGCTCTTCCATGATGCACGACTCGGAGCCAGTGGCAGTCCAGATCACACCGTCGGCCTCCGCCACGAACCACAGACACCGATCGTCGAGGCGCAGCGCGAGCGTGTAGGTTGCGGGCGCGAGCGCGATGCGATCTCCGGTGCGCGCGGCCGCGATCGCTGCGGCGAGCTCGGCGCTGGTGGTGACCCGGACCGACGCCGGCTCGGGCAACACCGGTGGTGCGGGCGTGCCGATCTCGACGTTCCAGGCGAGGTCGTGCCACCCGCCGCCGGGCGCGCGCAGCTGCGCGACCGCCTCGAACCCGTCGTTCTTCGACCGCACATAGCGTCGGTGCCGGCGCTGCGCGGCTTCGTTCTCGAGCTCGTCGTCGTCGGGCTCCGGCTCGGCCTCCGCATCGCGCGAGCGGAACGCGGCGTACGCGGCGCCGAACGCCGCCCACGACGAGTAGGCGCGCTGCGCGATCCGAGCCGCACGGACGCAGTACTGCCACGCGCGCTCCGCGTCGAGCACGCATGACACGTAGGCGCTGCCGGCGATGTAGTGGACGCGCCCGAGATCGAACGCGACTTCGTTGTCGGGCTCGCCCGTGACCCGTGCCCCGTGCGCCGCGAGCAAGCGATCGAGCGTCTCGCACGCGTCCTCGCCGTCGACGATGCCCCACCAGTTCGCGAGCCCGCCATGGGTGGAGACCGCACCAACACCGACGCGCTCTCCGCCGAGCAGATCGAGGCGTCCGTGGTTGAGCTGCGTGAGGATGCCGCCGATCGCGAGCACGTAACGCTGCGCGGCGTCGATCGCGTAGTCGGCTGGCACCTCGAGCTCGGGCTGCTCGGTCTCGCGGCGCATCAGCTCACGCACTCCGAGACGAAGCTCGCGAGGCTCGGCCACGCGACGAACGCACCGCCGTCGTCCTCGTCGTGGACCGCGATGATCGCGCCGCGCGCTTCACCAGAGATCGCGTAGCCCCAGCGCTCGCCGAGCTCGGAGCACAGGAGCGGGATCCACGCCGCGTTCCAGGCGCCGTCCGCCATCTGCGCGGCGAGCTCGCGGAGAGAGGCGTCGATCGGCAGCGCGCGGATCAACGACGTGTCGTGGATATGGAGCGTGTCTTCATCGACCACTTCGCCGTCGTGCCACGCGAACCACGCATCGAGCTCGGCGGGCAGCGCCGCGAGCCCGAACGCGGCCGCGAGCGCCTCGCGCCGTGCGGGGGGAGCGCCCGTGGCGAGCCCGATCGGGAGGCCGCGCTGGCCGGCGTACACCGCCATCACGGCGTCGAGCTCCGCGAGCAACGCGCCGAGCGGTGCGGTCGGTGCGGCCTCCGCGGCCGGCGCCCAGCCGAGATCCGCGAGCGCCTCGAGCAGCACCGTGTCGAGCGCCGGCAGCTTGCCGCGCTTGCCGTCGAGGTAGCGGAGCGCGCCAGGGGCCTCGGCGTCGAAGCAGATGTAGCGAGCGTCGGCGTCGACGAATAGTGGGGTTCGCTCGGGCCCTGGCTCGGTCGCCATCGCCTCGGCCGACGAAACCGCGCGCCAGCGCCGGCGCTCGAGGACCGGTGGGGCCTGCTTCGGCTGGCCGTCGAACTGCCGGAACCACCAGCTGATCGCCGGCAGGGCGTTGGTCGCGTCGCGGAAGCCCGCCAACGCGAGCAGCTGAGCGCTCGTTCGGCCCGGGCGGAGCCGACGCGCGACCGCGGGCCGCTTCGCGACCAGCGTGCGCAGCAGCTGATCGAGCAGGTACGGCGGACTATACGCGGTGCGCAGATCCAAGGCGCCGAGTGTGCCACGCGTGCGGCGCGAGCCGGCGAAACGCAGCTGTCTACAGGACGGGGCAGCGGTCGCGCTCCCCGAGTAGCGCCGCAAACATCAGTCTCGAGTCCGTCGCACACGCGCCGTGGCTCGACAGTGCAGTCAAGTTGTTGCATCCCCGAATTCGGGCCGGGGCGCGCCAACACTCACGACGCGCATCCTTGAACGTACGGCGCCGGCTCCGGCCCGGTAGCTTGACGAACACTCGAATGCCAGACTTCGGGTCTCGCGACTCGTGCCGGTCACGCCGTTTCATTTCGGACCAGGGCTGCTCGGTAAGGGCCTCGCGCCGCGTTCGTATTCGTGGTCCGCGTTTATCGCGAGCAACGTGATCATCGACTGCGAGTCGTTCTACTACCTCGTGCATCACGAGTATCCGGTCCATCGCCAGCTCCACACGTTCGTCGGTGCCGCACTCGTCGGTGTCGCGACCGCGGCGCTGTTGCTCGGCGTGCTGCGCATCGTGCCGACGCTGAGAGCTTGGTTCGCGCGACGGTCTCCGATCATGCGCGCGGAAGGCACGCCGCTCGGCATCTGCGTCGGCGCGATGGCCGGCGCGCTGTCGCATCCGTTGCTCGACGGCTTGATGCATCCCGATATCGAGCCACTCCAGCCGTGGACCGCCGCGAATCCGCTGCACGGCCTGGTCGGACTCGGCGCTCTCCACCTCGGCTGCTTGCTCGCGGGGCTGGTCGGATTCGTCCTGCTGATCGCCAGGAGATCCAAAGTCGTCAAATAGCGGTCGACGAACCGCCGGGAAGGCTGCATCTTGTGCCGCCATGGCGACTGATGGTCTGGGTGATCGATGCAAGGCGTTCGAGAACGCCGAAGCGGGACGGCGCGCGATGCGCGGCCTTCCTCTCCTCGCGCGTCTGGATGGGCGCGCGTTTCACACGTTCACGCGTGACCTGAATCGCCCGTACGAGCACGGGATGTCGACCGCGATGATCGAGACGACCCGCTACCTCGTGCAGGAGATGACCGCGCTGGTCGGTTACACGCAGAGCGACGAGATCACGCTCGCGTGGTTCGAGTCGTCGCAATCGGCGTCCGACTACGCGTTCGATGGTCGGTTCCAGAAGCTCGCTTCGGTGCTCGCCGGCATGGCGTCGGCGCGGTTTGGCAAGCTCGTGCTCGAGCACCTCCCGAACAAAGCGAAGGAGACGCCGCACTTCGATTGCCGCGTGTGGCAGGTGCCGACGCTCGCCGATGCGACCGACGTGTTCGTGTGGCGCGAGGACGATGCGACGAAGAACAGCATCACGATGGCTGCCGGCGCGTACTACTCGGACTCGGAGCTCGACGGCAAAAACTCGAGCGTGAAGCAGGAGATGCTCTGGCAGAAGGGCGTCAACTGGAACGACTTCCCGAGCTTCTTCAAGCGCGGCACGTACCTCCAGCGCCGCACGTTCGAACGCACGCTGACCGATGACGAGCGGGCTCGGATCCCCGAGCAACACCGTCCGCCCCTCGGTACGACGTTCCAGCGCACCTCGGTCGTCGAGCTCGAGCTGCCACCGGTGCGCAAGATCGCAAACCTGGCGGCGGTGTTGTTCGAACGCGCCGATCCCATCGCGAAGTCATGAAGCCGGAGCTTGTCGTCTTCACCGGCCTGCAGGCATCGGGGAAGACGAGCTTCTATCGCGAGCGGTTCGCGGCGACGCACGTCCACATCAGCAAGGATGCGTGGCCGAACGCGCGCAAGAAAGAGGATCGGCAACGTCGGCTGATCGACGAGCATTTGCGCGCGGGCCGTTCGGTCGTGGTCGACAACACGAACCCGACGCCAGCCGAACGGGCGCCGTTGATCGCGATCGCGCGCGCAGTGGACGCTCGCGTCATCAGCTACGCCTTCATCGTCACTGTGGAAGAAGCGCTCCGGCGAAACGCCGGCCGTGAGGGCAGGGCGCGGATCGCGGACGTCGGGATCTACTCGGTCGCGAAGCTGCTGGCGCTTCCAACGAATGATGAGGGCTATGACGAGGCGTTCGCAGTGCGGCTTTCGAGTGGTGGGTTCGTGGTCACTGCACCGGATCGCCCCGTTTAACCTGTCGCAGACGACCGCGTCGAACAGGCGGGGATGCGAACGGTCGATGCGGCGGTGAGCGCGGAGGTCGCGCGGGACGAACACGGTAGTCCGGGTGTGATCGTGGTTCATTCGCCCGATGCGAGCGAGCGCCAGCGGTTCTATCCGTTGGACCCGGCAGTCGAGCTCGGCCGGCGCGATGCGGAGCAGGCGCGCGATCGCGTGGCGCTCGAGGATGCGCGGATGTCGCGTCGCCACGCGACCCTGCGGATGCGCGGCGACGGTGCGGGATGCGAGGTGCGCGATCTCGATAGTCGCAACGGCACGTTCGTCGACGGCCGGCGCGTCGGCTCGGCGCATGCGCCGGTCGGAAGCATCGTGCGGGCGGGCGATAGCTTCTTCGAGGTCGCGCTCGCGCCGATCGATATCGCACCGCATCCACTGATCTGTGGAAGGGCGCGCGCGATGTCGCGGGTGTTCGCGCAGATCCGGCGCGCGGGGCCGGCGGGCGAGCACGTGTTGATCGAGGGCGAGACGGGGACGGGCAAGGAGCTGATCGCCGAGGCGTTGCACGCGGAGTCGCGCAGGCCGGGGCGGCTCGTTGCCGTCAACTGCGCCGCGATTCCGTCGGAGATCGCGGAGTCGTTCCTGTTCGGGCACAAGAAGGGCGCGTTCACCGGCGCGCATGCGGATGCCGAGGGCGTGTTCGAGCAAGCGCACGACGGCACGTTGTTGCTCGACGAGATCGGCGAGCTGAGGCTCGACCTCCAGGCGAAGCTGCTGCGCGTGCTGGAGACCCGGCAGGTCACGCCGGTCGGTGCGGCGACTGCACGGCCGATCACGGCGCGGGTCGTGAGTGCGACGAACGCGGCGTTGCGCGTGGCGGCCGCGGCGGGCACGTTCCGCACGGATCTGTACGCGCGGTTGTCGGCGATCGAGATCGCCGTGCCACCGTTGCGCGCGCGGCGGTCTGATATTCCGCTGCTCGCCGAGGCGCTGCTCGCGCGCGCGGCACCGAGCGTGAAGCTCGAGCTGTCGGCGAACGCGATCGACGCGCTGTTGCGGCACCGTTGGCCGATGAACGTGCGCGAGCTGCGCTCGCTGTGTCAGCGGCTCGCGCTGCTGTTTCCGCGCGGCGGTAGCGTGCGACTCGCGGATGTCGCGCCGCATCTCGGGGCGAGCGAGTGCGCGGATTCGGGCGAGCAGCGCGAATCGTCGGTGCCGCTCCGCGCCGAGCTCGTCGACCTCTTGGAGGCGCACCGCGGCAACGTGCTGAAGCTCGCGGCGCACTACGGCAAGGACCGCAAGCAGATCTATCGGTGGCTCGAGCACCACGCGCTCGCGGCGGGCGACTTCCGGTGACCCAGGCGACGCTCGACGCCGTCACCTCGTTCGTGCCGGGCGGCATCGCTCGCGAGGTCGCGCACGCGGCGCGCGCGGGCGACGTGCTCCATGGCCGCTACCTCGTGCTCGGGTTGCTCGGCGAGGGCGGCATGGGCCGCGTCTATCGCGTTCGCGATCTCGCACGTCCGAAGCGCGAGCTCGCGCTGAAGACGATCCGCGCCGATCTCGTTCATGCAGCCCGGCTCGAGCTGTTCAAGGCGGAGTTCCGGACGATGTCGGATGTCGTCCACCCGAACATCGCGCGGGTCTACGACTTCGAGACCGGCGTCGAGCACGCGTTCACGATGGAGCTGGTGCGCGGCCGCGATCTGTTCGCCGCGACCGAAGGCGCACCGCTCGACCAGGTCATCGATCACGTGGTCGCGGTGTGCCGAGCGCTCGCGTATCTGCACGTGCGCGACATCGTCCACGGCGACCTCAAGCCATCGAACGTGCTCGTCACCGACGATGGCGAGGTCAAGGTCGTCGACTTCGGCCTGTCGGGCGCGATGCGCGCGGGCCTCGCGCTCGGCACGCCGGCGTACATGGCGCCGGAGGTCCGCACGGCCGGCGGTGATGCGCGGGTCGATCTGTACGCGCTCGGCGTCACGCTGTACCAGCTGCTCGTGCGGCGGTTGCCGGCGGGGCAGGGCTGGCCGCGCGAGGTCGCGCCGGCGTTGCGCATGATCGTCGACCGGCTGTGCGAGCGCGATGCGGCGCGCCGCTATGCGAGCGCCGAAGAGGTGATCGAGGCGCTCGCGGCGGCAACCGGGCGAACGGTCGAGGCCCGCACCGCGAACGCGGCCGGCCGGCTCGTCGGCCGCGATGACGAGGTCGAGGCGTTGCTCGCGTCGTGCCTTGCCGGCACCGCGGGCATCTCGCGCGTCGTCGGGATCAGTGGCATCGGCAAGACGCGGCTGATGGCGGAGGTCAAGAAGCGGCTCCAGCTCGTCGGCGTCACGTATGTCGAGACGCGCTGCTACGACGGCGTGTTCGACGAGCTCCAGCCGGTCAGCGAGTGCGTCGACGCGATCGTTCGCCTCGGGCGTTCCGAACGTCACGCGAGCGCGCTGCGCTGGCTGCGCGAAGGTGATGCCGACGTCGGAGACCGCGAGGGTCACCGCATGCAGCGCCTGCGCGAGCTCGCCGAGCTCGTCGTCGATGCTGCGGAGACGACGCCGATCGCGATCCACGTCGACGATCTCCAGTGGGCGCGCACCGCGACGTGCGACTTCCTGCGCCTCGTGTGCGAACAACACGCGAGCAGGCGCGATGCAGGGCGGGGCGTGCGCCTGGCGATCGTCGCGAGCATGCGCGGCGACGAGCTCGCGGGACGCCCGTGCGCCGAGCTGGTCGAACGCGGCGTCGCTTCGCATGGCGCGCGGATCGAGCTCGCTCCGTTGCCGCCGGCCGCGACGCGCGAGCTGATCGACGCGATGCTCGGCGCCTCGGCACCCGCGGCGATGGTCGAACGCGTCTACGCGGATACCGGCGGCCAGCCATTCTTCGTCGAGGAGCTCGTCCGCGTCGTGCTCGAGCGCGGTGCGACCGATGTCGAGCTGCCGTCGTCGATCGCGGCCGCGATCGAGCATCGCCTCGCGCCGGTGCCGGAGCGCGATCGCGAGGTGCTCGCGTGGCTCGCGGTGTACGCGTTGCCGATGCCACTCGCGGTGCTCGCGAGCGTCGTCGAGCGCCCGGTCGGTGCGGCGATCGAGCGCCTCGCGGAGCGCCGGCTCGTCGAACGCGTCGGCGGCGATGCAGTTCGGCTCGCTCACGATCGGCTGCGCGAGCTGATCCTGCGCGGCATCGTCGATCTCGCGGAGCGGCATGGTCGGCTCGTCGATACGCTCGATCGACTCGCGAACGGGGACGAGCTGGTGTTCGAGCGCGCGCATCACGCGTGGCACGCCGGAGAGCCGGCCCGCGCTCTCGCGTGGGCGTTGCGCGCGGCCGAGCTCGCAGAACATCGCTCGGCGACCGACGTCGCGATCGACAACTACGAGCGCGTCGCGGCGCTCGCTCGCGGCGAGGAAGCGCTCCGGCGGCGCGCGATCGATCGCATGCTCGAGCTCTGCGCGATGGCGGGTCAGTGGCAGCGTCTCGTCGCGATCGCCGAGGCCGAGCTCGCGCGCCGGCCGGATCCGCTCGACCGCGCGCGGCTTTACCAGCTGCAAGGCGAAGCGCTCGGCCTACGCGGCCGGCTCACCGCCGGGCTTGCTTGCCTGCGCCGCGCGATCGAGCTCGCGGGTGGCCGGGTACCTGCGCCCGGCCTGCGCCGGCGCGCCGCAGTCGCGTGGCAGTACGTTCGCCATGCAGCCGCGCTGCGGTTCGATCGCGATGCGCTGACTCCAACGGAGCTCCACGGCCGTGCGCGCCGCGCGGCGACGATCCGCGCGCGCTGCTTTTGGCTGACGTCGGTCTACTCGATGCTGAACGGCGACGACGACGGCATCGGCCTCGTGTTCGTCGGTCTCGACGACGCACTCGCACTCGGCCGCGACGAGACGGCGCGCCGGGTGTTGCAGGGCGTCGCGCTCGCTCATCACATTCGCGGTGACCACGCCGCCTCGGAGCGGTTGATCCTCGCTGCGCGCGCGATGTGCGAGAGCGACGTCGATCGCGCGCAGGTCCTGCCGACCGAGATCCTCGCGCATCAGATGACGCAGCGGCCGATCTACGCGGGCCAGCCAGCGGTCGAGGCGCAGCAAGCGCAGTTGCTCGAGGCGATCGAGCTGATGTCGACCCACTCGAAAGCGCTCTACTCGCACCTCGCGCGGATGGTCGCGGCGACGACGATCTGGCACTTCACCGAGCAGGTGCGGCTCGCGCCCGAGGTGTTCCGCTGGTCGGATGCGATGCGCGACACGGTCCATCGCAGCTTCGTTCACGGCTGCGGTGCGGTGCTCGCGCTCGTCGAGGGGCACACCGCGCGCGCGGTCGCCGCGTATGCCGAAGCGCGTGCGATGGCCGCACCGCCGATGTATCGCGCGTGGATCGACGCGAGCTTCGCGTACACCTGCGCGATCACCGGCGATACGACGCGCGCTCGCACCGCGCTCGACTCCGCGTTCGCGGCGATGGCCGAGCTTCGCTCGCGCACCGCGACCTCCGCGTGGGCGCCGACGTTCGCGATCGGCACGTGCCTGGCGCTCGCCGCGCGCGGCGTGACCACGCCGGCGCTCGATGCGTATGTCGATCAAGCGGTGGAGCGACTCGCTCGCATGGGCGGCCAGCTGTCGCACAACGCCGCGGTGTTTCGCGAGGCGGGTCGGCTGTTCCGCGGCCGTTCGTCGCCGGCGGCGCTCGAGGCCGCGCAGCGCACGGCATCGGCGCGATGGCGCGGTGAAGCGCCCGGCGGAGGCCATCCCGATACCTGGATCGCGGGCGCGCTCGCACTTCGGCTGCGAGGTGATCGCGCCGCTGCGCGCTGGTCGCGTGAAGCGATCGCGACGATCGAGCAGCGTTATCCGGCGCCGTATACCGCGCGGGTCCGCGAGTTGCTCTCGAGTGAGACAGCGGTTGTCACACTGCCGCCGTCACACGCGGGCCGGCGCGGCGCGTAGGCCTCGGATCTAGCGAAGGATTCGCGTGGCACGTCCACTGCTCTACAGCCGGCGATGACCCGCTTATCAACCTTCCTTGCCTGCGCGCTGGCGCTCCCAGCGTGCGCAACCTCCAACACCGATCCGAACGCACATGCAAGCACCGTTCAAGGGACGAAGCTGCGCCGCCCGGTCGGCAACTACGCGCACATCTCGCTGCACAACGTGGTCGCGCCGAATCCCGACCTCGACTGGACGTCGTATCTCGACTGTCTCTACGACGACATGCTCGCGAACCCCGGTATGTCGGGCCTCCAGCTCGGGATCCAGTGGGGCGACGTGAGTACGAGCTCGACTGGACCGAACGACTGGCGCTACGTCTCCGCCGCGTTCGATCGCGTCGCGGCCTGGAACGCGCAGCCGAACGTGCCGCAGAAGTCGATCCAGTTGATCATCAACCCCGGCTTCGAATCGCCCTCGTGGCTGCTCTCGAGCATCCCGTCGTGCGACGGCCTGTTCTCCGGCACGGGAAAAGCGGCGAAGAACTGCGGCACGATCACGATCCAGGGCTTCGCGGAGCCGTCTAGCAGCAACGTCCTGCCGCTACCGTGGAACCCGGTCTACATCGCTGCCTGGAATGCGTTGCTCGCGGACGTCCAGGCAAACTTCGGCGCGAATCCGAACCTCGTGTCGATCTCGATCGCGGGTCCGACCGCAGCGACGAGTGAGATGTTCCTGCCGAACGACAAGAATACGCCGCCGCAGCTGTTCCCGCAGACCGCGCAGAAGGGCTGCAGCCTCGACAACTTGTCGGCGTGCTGCACGCCGGGAACGACGCCCAATTGTTACCTGCCGAGCACGATCTGGGAGACGCTGCTCGAGCGCCAATACGGCGCGACGAGCACGTACGCCCACTCCGATCAGGCATTCGTCGAGGCATGGACCGCGGCGATCGCGACCTACGAGCAAGTGTTCTCGCACCTGACGCTCGTGTTGACGCCGGCGAGCGGCGGAGGACTCGTCGACTTCCCCGGGGGTGTGGTGCCACCGCCGAACCAGTTCTCCGCCGCGTGCACGAACAACGACGATCAGAGCTGCGAGGCGATCGCGCAGATCGTCGCGAACCTCGCGAGCTACCCGGCGACGGGTCAGCCCGATAACAAGAACGGCAAGGCGGTCCAGGTCAGCGGGCTCGTCGCGTCGTACGCCACGCTGTCGACGGCGAATTTCGACATCAGCGGCCTGCGCTACATCGCGGCGCAGACCCAGGGCGCCAGCGTGACGAATCAGATCATCGCGGGCGCCCAGTTCGATCACGCGTTCACGAATGCCGACCAAGTCGTCGACGGCTGCTTCGGCAATCAGCCCGTGTGCGGCGAGGCCCGTCCCACGTGCAACATGCCGGCGGAGCAGGTCGAGGTCGATGTCCTCGCGACCGTGTTCAACGGCACTTCGGGTTACTCGGCGGCGGTGTTCGGATCGCCGTTCCCTGCGAGCCATCCGCCGAGCCCGACGACGACCGGTCCCTTCAACTTCCTCCAGCTCTATTACCAGGACGTCCAGTATGCCGAGGCATACGACTGCGCGCATCCCGACGGCGTTCCGCCGAACTACGAGAACGTCAGCTGCACGCAGGGCCAGGATACAGCGCAGGGGATGATCGACTACGCGAACTCGATCCTGTTCTCGACCGCGAGCACGTCGAGTCTGCCCCCCGATATGACCCCGCTCCAGTGCCCGCCGCGGACGTGTGTCCCGCCGACCACGGGGCCGGACCTCTGCGGCGGCATGTGCGACTCGGATCAGGTCTGCAAGCAGGGCCACTGCGTCGTCCTCGGACCCTGAGCGCTAGCCATGCTCGCGCGCGTTAGTGAGCGCGCAAACCATCGAGCAGCACGGCGAGCAACTTCGCACGCCCCTTCGCGTCGGCACCGGAGGCGAGTACGCCGCGCACGAGCGCGAGGAGGTCGGTCGCGGCGACGTCATCGCGGATCGCGCCCGTTGCCTGCGCCTTCCCGAGCAGCTTCGCGAGCGCGCGCCGAAATCGCTGCCGGGTCGCGTCCGCGGCGGCGGTGTCGAGCCATTGACTGCCGCCGAGCGCGTCGACGAAGTCGCGTTTGTGTGCACCCTCCGCGACCATCTGTTCGAGGAGGCCGAGCAGGGCGGGTCCGGGAGTTGGCGTGTCGTGAAGCGCTTCAGCTCGCTCCGCGACCCGCTCGATCCGCTCGATCACGATCGCCGCGACGAGCGCGTCCTTGGTCGGAAAGTGCCGATACAGCGTGCCGATTCCGATCTTGGCGCGGCGCGCGATATCGTCGACGGACACGCTCGAGCCATCGCGCGCGAACATCTCCTCGGCGGTGGCGAGGATGCGCTGGCGGTTGCGAACCGCATCTGCGCGCTTGACAACCGGAGGGGGCACTCCGTATAGATAACCGGAGGAGGTCCTCCGGTTCAAATATGAGCGCCATCTTCGAGAGGTTCGAGGCGTGTTCGTTGCAGCGGGACGGCAACGCCTTCGCCGAGCTGTTCACCGACGATGCGGTGATGACGTTCCCGTTCGCGGGCCAGCGCTTTGTCGGGCGCGACGCGATCCGGACGCGCGCGGTCACCGCCTGGGGCGCGTCGCCGGTGACTGTCCGAGAGTTTGCGGATCGCATTGTCGTCGAGCACGGCGACGAGGTGAGCGTCGAATACACCGCACGCGTCGTCGTCGAGGATGCACCCCACGAAGTCCGGATCGTGCTCCGGTTGCGGATGCGCGACGGCCGGATCGCGGAGATGCGCGAATACCTCGATCCGACCGCGCTTGCCGCGGTGCGCGGGGCGACGACCGTGGCTGTCCTCCACCGCTACCACGAGGCGATGCGGACCAAGTCCGCCGATGCGCTCGCCGATCTCTACGCACCCGACGCGGTCCACGAGTTTCCGTTCTTCATGGCGAACGGTCGGCACGAGCTCGTCGGCCGCGAGGAGATCCGGGCGTCGTATCGCGCGGGCTGGGCAAACCACCCGCTCGAGATCGGGGCAATCGAGGACGCCTTCGTGTACGTCGCCGCGGATCCAGAGGTCGTGACCGGTCAGTTCCGCGCGAAAGCCACGCTACGGGCTACCGGTTCGCCCGTCGAGATCACCGGCCTCCTCGTGCTGCGCGTCCACAACGGCCAGATCGTTCACGCGCGAGACTTCATGGATGCACTCGGCGTCGCACACGCACTCGGTCGCCCGCCGTTCTCGCAGTAGATGTCGCCGGCACGGCTACATCACCACCGGAGACCTACAGGATCGTCGCTACCCGGTCGCTCTCCGTCGAGGAACTCGCGATATGAGAGACTAGGCTCGCATGTCAAAGAGCTTGCATTGGTTTGCGCTCGGGTTCGCGCTCGTCGGTTGCGCGACTCACCACGGCGATGACACGGGCATGGGATCGGGCGATGCGTCGCATCTCGAGCTCGTGATCGACACGCCGACGCTGCACTGGACCGACGGCGTCGCGGACATGTCGAACGTCCATGCGATTCGCGTCGACGATGTCGACGGCTCGCAGACCGACGTCACCGATCAGGCGACGTGGTCGGTCGCGCCCGTCGAGCTCGGCGCCGTCGCGTCGGCGACGCTCACGCCGTCGGGCCAGATGGCCGGGCAGGGCGAGCTCACCGCGACGGTCAACACGCTGAGCGCCGCGGGCATGTTCACGGTGCTCGTCACCGATACTGTTCCCGGCACGGCGGATCCGACGGCCGCTGGCTTGTTCGGCAATGCGACGCTCGATTCGAGCGGCTCGATCACGCTCGCGTATCCGCCGGCGGCCGCGTTGATCCCGCCGAACATCGGCCAGATGGATGTTCACTGGCGCGACGCGACGAAGGACGTCTACGAGGTGCAGCTCTCCGGCGGCTACGTCACGTTGAAGACGTACGTGACGACGCTTGGCGCCGCGACGTGGACGACGCTCGCCGACGATCGCTGGCAGCAGCTCTCGCAAGGATCGACCGGCCTCGATCTCGAAGTCCGCGTCCGCGGTCTGACGATGGCCTCGCCGGCGACGTACATCGAAGGCAAAGAGACCGTCCGGATCGCCGCGCAGGACGTGAAGGGTGGCGTGTACTACTGGAACACGACGAAGGCCGCGATCATGCGGTTCGACATGAGCACGCCGGCCGTGCCCGCCGAGCAGTTCTATCCGCAGGTCGGACAGAGCGGTTGCGTCGGCTGCCACGCGGTGTCGCGCGATGGCACGGTCGTCGCGTATCGCCAGGAAGGCGACAACATGAACTTCGGCAACGCGCTCACGGTGTCGAGCCTGGCGACGATGCTCCCCGCGAACTCACAGCAGTGGAACTTCAGCGCCGTCCACCCGAACAACACCGATCTGTTCACGACGACCCAGACCGGCTTGTACCGCACCGACCTCACGACCCAGATCACGACGCCGGTCTACACCGCGTCGCGGATCTCGCATCCCGATATCGCGGCGACCGGCGATCAGATCGTCGCGACGCAGGTCACCGGCGGCAACGAGGTGTGGACGTCGGCCGGCCAGATCGTGGTGTTCCCCTGGGATCAGACCGCCAAGACCGTCGGCACGCCGCGCACGCTCACCGCGCCGCCTGCCGGCAAGTACCAGTACTACCCGTCGTTCTCGCCCGACAACACGTGGGTCATCTACAACCAGGCGGCTGGCGGCACGAGCTACAACAACCCGAACGCCGAGATCTGGGTGACGAAGGCCGATGGCTCGCTCGCCGCGCCGATCCGGTTGAGCACCGCGGAAGTCGCCGGCTCGTACGACTCGTGGCCGAAATGGACCCCGTTCATCACGGCGGAACCGACGACGAGCGGTAACGAGCCGGTGATCTGGTTCACGGTGGCGTCACAGCGTCCGTTCGGCGTGCGCTCGACCGGCGCCCAGAAGCCGCAGCTCTGGCTCGCGCCGTTCTATCCCGATCGCGCGGCCGCGGGCCAAGACGCGACGGGCCCGGCGATCCGGTTGCCGTTCCAGGCGCTCGCCGAGGGCAACCACATCGCGCAGTGGACCGAAGCGATCGTCGTGATCCAGTAGTACAACGCCGGGGTGAAGCGCTTCGCTCCGGCCACCGAACGCAACCGCGCTCCGATCCGCGACGTGCTCGCGCGCGTGTTGCCGGCCACCGGGACGGTCCTCGAGATCGCGAGTGGGAGCGGCGAGCATGCGGTGGCGTTCGCGCAGGCGTTTCCGGCGCTGACCTGGCAGCCGAGCGATCCGGACCCGAGTGCGCTCGCCAGCATCACGGCGTGGCGCGACGAAGCCGGGTTGGCGAACCTCGCGGCGCCGATCGAGCTCGACGTCGTGAAGCCGTGGCCCGCGCTCGCGCCTGCCGCGATCGTCTGCATCAACATGGTGCACATCTCGCCGTGGGAAGCGTCGCTCGCGCTGTTCTCGAATGCGGGACGGCTGCTCGCGCCGAGCGGGGTGCTCTACCTCTACGGCCCGTATCGGTTCGCCGGCGCGTTCACCGCCGAGTCGAACGCCGAGTTCGATCGCTCGCTGCGCGCACGCGATCCGCGCTGGGGCGTGCGCGATGTCGATGACCTCGTCGCGGCCGCGCGCGGATCAGCACTCGAGCTCGTCGACACCGTCGCGATGCCGGCGAACAACCATTCGCTGATCTTCCGGCGGCTACAGTCGCAGAACGTATAGACAAAGTTTCTCCGCGACGAATGGCGGATGGCCACTCCTTGAGAGCATGAGCCAGATCCGGATCGCGCTCCTCGCCGCCATCGCCATCGTCCTCGCGCTCGCATCGCAGGCGCACGCTCAGATGTGGAACAGCTCGAACGGCACGACGTGGAACAACCCGATGTCGAGCCTCGCGAGCACGATGATCACCGGGAACATGATGCAGCAGGCGATGAAGGACTCGTTCGCGCAGCAGGGCGCGCAGCAGGGCGCGCAGGGGCAGGGCCAGGCAGCGCCGAGCCACTTCGCGATCGCGAAATCCGACTTCGTCTCGAGCGGCAAGCGGATCATGATCGAGCCGCTGATCAACTCGTTGACCCAGGCACCGCAACAACGCGCCGACCTCGCGAAGGGCGTCGGTCAGGTGTTCGCGATGTACGAAGCGAAGGTCCGCAAGAACAACGTCGCGTATGCGATGGCGTTCATGGCAGGGATGGCCGTGCTCGCCGACAAGGGCATCACGCTCACCGATCAGCAAGGCGAGAACCTCGCGCTCGCGCTCAACGATCAGCTCGCCGCGAATCCGGCGTTCGTGAAGGCGAGCGCGGTCGATCGTCAGAAGCTGTACGAGACGTTCGTGACGATGGGGTCGTTGATCGCGATCTTCAACGAGGTGGGGAAGAAGGACGCGGCGTCGGCGGCAGCGGCGAAACAGTTCGCGACCGAGGCGTACAAGCTGATGGGGCTGACCAAGTAGGACCTAGCGCGACGGCGGCGCCGACGAGCAACGCGACCGCACAGATCGCGCAGCTCGCGTGCATGCCGTGCACGAACGCGGCACGCGCGCGGTCGAGTAGTTGCTGTCCCTCGACCGCGGGCAACCCGGAGGCGGTGGTGACTGCGCCGCCGATCGTCTGCCGTGCGAGCTCGCCGGCGCCTCCGGGCATCGCCGCGCGATAGAGCACGTTGACGAGGCTGCCGAGCAGCGCGATGCCGACGGCGCCTCCGAGCTCGCTGCCGGTTTCGGCGAGCGCCGAGGCCGACCCGGCGCGCTCGGGTGGTGCCGCGGCGACGACATCATCGACCGCGAGCGCGAACGCGACCGACATGCCGGTGCCGAACACGAGATATCCGAGGACGACCTGGCCGAGCGAGCTGCCGTCGACCCGGGCGAGCACGCCGAGCCCGATCGCGCCGAGTCCGAGGCCTCCGGCGATGATGTGTCGGCGCTGGATCCAACGCGCCAGCCAAGGGCTGACCAGGGAGCCGCTCGCGAACGCGATGCCCGAAGGCGCGGTCCACAGGCCGGCGGCGATCGGATCGAGTCCCAGCACGAGTTGGAGGTACTGCGCGACCTCGAACAGCGTGCCGAACGCGGCGAATGCGCCGAGCACGTAGATCGCGAACGACACGGCGAACGGGCCGTGGCGGAACAGTTTCAGATCGAGCAGCGGGCTCGCGAGCGCACTTTGGCGGCGGACGAACGCGATGCCGAGCGCGACGCCAGAGACGATCGACGCGCACGCGGTCGGATCGAGACCCGTCGCGGCGAGCCGCTTCGCGCCGTAGATCGTCGCGAGCACGGCCGCGATCGACAGCGCAGCGCCGCGGACGTCGAGCGGGCCGGCGTGGTCGTCGCGCGACTCGGGCAGGATCCGCGGGCCGAGCAGCAGCAGCACGAGCATCACGGGCACGGCGAGCAGGAACACCGATCCCCACCAGAGGCGCGCGAGCAGGAGACCGCCCAGCATCGGCCCGAGCGCGCCGCCCGTGGAGAAGCTCGCGACCCAGATCCCGACGGCGGTCGCGCGCTGTGCAGGATCGCGAAACATCGTGCGGACGATCGCGAGCGTCGACGGCGCGATCGTCGCGCCTGCAACCCCGAGGAGAGCGCGCGCCGCGATCAGCTGAACGGGCGAGCGCGCGAACGCAGCGCCGAGCGACGCGACGCCGAATGCGACCGCGCCGATCAACAGGAGCCGCCGGCGACCGATCCGATCGCCGAGTGCTCCCATCGTGATGAGCGAGCCGGCGACCATGAACCCGTAGATGTCGACGATCCAGAGCAGCTCGATGCTCGTCGGCCGCAGCGCCTCGGTCAGCCGCGGCACGGCGAGATCGAGGACCGTGAGGTCCATCGAGTACAGCATGCACGGCAGCGCCAGCATGGCGAGGCCGAGCCAATCACGACGCGTCGCGCGTTCCATCGTGGTGAGTGCCACGACCCGCGCGGTTGTTACAGCAGCTCGCGCGCGATCCAGCCGGATTGCCAGGCCCGTTCGTCGGCATACGCACCCTCGAGGTCGGCGCCCGCGCGCGCGACCGCGAGGGCGGCGACGTATGCCGCGACCGCGGGATAGCCGGCCTTCGCAGCGTCGTGCGCGTCGGCGAGAACGTCGGCAGCGGCGGCCGGCGCCGCGTGCTCGATGCAAGCTGTCGCGAAGCGTTCGCTCCCGGCCGGATCCCACCCTTCGATGCGGCGAACGAGGCGCGCGCGACGGACGACGAAGCAGTCCACGGCTTCGAGCTCTTCGCCATCGACCTCAAGCTCCCACAGCTCGTCGTGTAGCCAATGGGCGAGCTCGTGCGGACGACACACGTGGATTCCGTTGCGACATGGATCGAGCGGTCCGCGCACGTCGACCCACACACCCGGCGTGGGCCACGCGAATCCCGTGAGCGTGCCGACGGCTCCGGTTCCGAGGAACTTGAATGCCCGGGTCATGGCTCTCCTCCGCGCGACTTGCGAAACGCGGCGAGCAACTCGGACGGTATCGCGGCCGGCGTAGGCGCGCCGAGCTCTCCGGTCAACGCGATCGTCGCGCGGACCTGGCGCAAGTGCATCGTGCAGGGCGAGCACACGAGCAGGTGCTGTTCGAGATGCGCGCGATCTACGACCGAGAGCCCACCGCCGAGGAAGTCGGTCGTGAGCTCGACGACATCTCGACAGGCGAGGCGCGCGGGGTGGGAAGAGGTCATAGCCGTGACCTCCCGAAGTGCGCCTCGAGGAATCCGCGAAGCCGTGCTCGTGCGCGATGCAACAACACGCGTTGGTGAGTGCCGGAGATGCCCATGATGTTACACGCCTCCTCGCCGGTCAGCCCTTCGACGTCGCACAGCGTCACGACCTGTTGCTGCGCGGGTGGCAGGCTCGCGATCGCGCTCGCGAGGACTGCCCGTAGCTCGCCACGCTCGAGCTCGCCCTGTGGCGATGGAAACGGCGACGGTGCGCCGAGCTCGCTCCAGTGGCCGGCCCAGCGATCTCCCTCGGGTAGAAACCGCCCAGGATCGACGGCGGGAACATCACCCTCGAGCTCCTCGGCGACGAGGGCCGACATCGGAATCGTCCGGCGCTCGCTGCGCCCGTGCGAGCGCGCGACGTTCATGAGGATCCCGAACATCCACGTGCGCAGCGAAGATCGCTGCTCGAACTTCGGTAGTGCTTCGAGGACGACGAGCCACGTCTTCTGGACGACTTCCTCTGCACCCGCGAGATCACGGACCCACGTTCGGGCGATCCGCAGGAAGCTCGCCTGGTAGCGGGTGACGAGCGCGACGAACGCGGCTTCATCGCCGGCGCGCAACTGCGCGAGGAGCTCGTGATCCGCCACCATCGTCCACCTCGTCTGTAACACTCCGCGCCGTTCGTGCACTCACCGGCATGCTGGAAACGACTGTTCTCCCGATCGAGCCACGACGTCTCTCTGCAATCGGCACCGGCGTCCTGCGCTACGGCACTGCCGCGCTGCTCCTCATGTGGGGCGCTTTCAAGTTCACCGCATTCGAAGCGGAGGGAATCCGCCCACTCGTCGAGCATCACCCGCTGATGAGCTGGATGTATCCGGTGTTCGGTCTGCGCGGGACCTCGGACCTGATCGGGGTCGTCGAGATCATGGCGGGTGCGCTGATGTGCTTGCGCCGGGTCTCGCCGCGCTGGTCTTCCGTCGGAAGCTCGTTGGCGGCACTGACGTTCGCGATCACCGTGTCGTTCTTGTTCACGACTCCCGATGCGCTGTCGCCGACGAGTCCGCTCTCCGGTTTCCTGATGAAGGACGTGATCCTCCTCGGCGCAGCGCTGTACACGGCCGGCGAGGCGCGCGCGGCGGCACGCTGATGCGTCGGCCTGCGTGGGCGCGAATCGCCGCGCTCGTTCCACTCCGGCTCGCGGTCGGCGCCGGACTGTTCGCACACGGCTTCGCGAAGATCGCGCACGGCCCTCAGCACTTCGCCGCGATCGTCGAGGCGATGGGCGTGCCCGCGCCGGCGACGCTAGCGGTGATCGCGATCGCGATCGAGCTCGCGACGGGAGTCGCGATCCTCGCAGGCGCATTCGTCCGGCTCGCCGCGGTCGCAGCGGCAGCCGTCGTCGGAGTCGCGGTCGTGGGGATCCACCTTCGCTATGGCTTCCTGTCGGTGCGGCTCGCGGCGTTCGGTCCCGACGGCGCACGGTTCGGCCCGGTCGGATACGAGCTCGGGCTCGTGTACCTCGCAGCACTCGCGGCGCTGGTCGCGAGCGATCCCACGCCGTGGTCGATCGATCGGTGGCGCGCGTCACGTCGCCGCGAGCGCCTTCGCGAGCTCGCGGCAGCCGGCGCGAATCGCGGGCGGGCGCACGCAGCCGAAGCCGAACACGAGTCCGCGAGCGCGCGCGCGACCGAGGTAGTAGTCGGAGAGCGCGCCGACCTCGACACCGCGCTCGGCCGCCGCGTCGCGAAGGTCGCGATCCGATCCTGAGGCGAGCGCGGCGCACGCTTGCATGCCCGTATCGCACGGCCCGGCGACGAGCTCGGACCCGCACTCCGCGTCGAGCGCCTCGACGAACGCTTCGGCCCGTTCGCGATAGGCGAGCCGCATCCGGCGCAGGTGGCGCGCGAAGTTGCCGTTCGCGATGAACGCGGCGAGCGCGTCCTGCTCGAGCACCGACGCTGGATTGCCGGTCGCGCGGCGCGCTGCTGCATACGCGTCGACGAGGCGCGGTGGCACGATCGCGAAGCCGATCCGCAGGCCGGGGTACATCGTCTTGCTGAACGTGCCCGCGTAGACGACGCAGCCGGCGCTGTCGAGCCCGGCGAGGGACATCACGGGCCGGCCGCGATGGCGGAACTCGCTGTCGTAGTCGTCCTCGATCACGATCGCCCGGGCGCGTGCAGCCCACGCGATCAGTGCGGCGCGGCGCGCGAGGCTCGTCGTCACGCCGAGCGGGTAGTGGTGCGAAGGCGTCACGATCACGGCGCGCGCATGCGCGGCGCGCTTCACGCCGCTCGCGACATCGAGGCCTTCGCGATCGACCGGGACCGCGATCGGCTTCGCACCGGCGGCGAGCACCGCGCGGCGCGCCGACAGATATCCCGGATCCTCGACCCACACGGCTTCCCCCGGATCGACGCAGAGCTGGAGGATCTCGCCGAACGCCTGGGTCATCCCGGTCGTGATGAACACCTGCTCGGCCGTGCACTGCACGCCGCGCGCGGTCGCGACATGCCCGGCGATCGCCTCGCGCAACCCGCGATGCCCCGCCGAATCCGCGGCTTCGAGCAACGCGACGTGCGCGTGGAGGTGACTGCGCGCGACGAACTTCGTCCACTCGGCGATCGGAAACAGCTCGAGCGCCGGCACGCCCGGGCGAAACGCGCGAGGTGCGGCGCCCAGCCGCGGTGTGCCGCGCGCCAGCTGCGTGCGGCCGAGTTGCGACAGCCGCGGCGCGATCGCCGACGCGGGGCCGCGCTTGGGCTCCGGCAGGCCTTGCTCGGGCAGGTCCGAGGCGACGCGGATCGCCGAGCGCGTGCTCGCGACGACATAACCCTCGCCCTCGAGCGCATCGAACGCCTGCAGCACCGTCGTGCGCGACACGCCGAGCTCGGTCGCGAGCCTACGCGACGAGGGCAGGGCGGCGCCGCGGACGAGCTGGCCTGCGAGGATGCGCGTGCGGATCTGCGTGTAGATCTGATCGAACAGTGGCGTCGCATCGCTGCGGTCGAGGTCGAGCAACAACGAGCCTGCGGCTCGCTTCGACTGGTATGGTCGACTACCCATGATCTGGTGCTACCGACCATACCAGTGGTCGGCCACGCTCCTCGCCATGATCGTCGATCTTCGCGACTACACCCTCCTGCCCGACAAGCGCGCCGGGCTCGTCGAGCGGTTCGAGGGCCTGTTCATGCCCGAACAAGAGCGGCTCGGCGCCCGCATGCTCGCCAGCTTCCTCGATGCCGACGACCCGAATCGGTTCATCTGGCTGCGCGCGATGCCCGATATGGACACTCGCGAGCGCGTGCTCACCGAGTTCTACGCCGAAGGCGAGATGTGGCGCGAGCACCGCACCGAGGTCAACAGCTGGTTCGTCGACACCGACAACGTGCTGCTCGTGCGGCCCGTCGGCGAGCTCGCGCCGCCGGCGACCGGCACGTCGACCGTCGGCATGTACACGTACGTCGGGCCCAGCCCGCTCTCGGACTCGAGCTCGGAGGATCTCCAGCGCGTGATCGGCGCGCGGATCGCTGCGGCCGGTGGCCGGCTGCTCGCGACGTTCGCGACCGATCCGGTCCGCAACAACTATCCGAAGCACCCGATCCGGGTCGGCGAGCACGGCCTCGTCTGGTTCGCGACGTTCGAGACCTTCAAGCGGCTCGACGTGCCGTCGGTCCAGCAGCGCCGGTTGATCCCGACCGCGCGCTCGAGGATGCGGTGATGCGCGCGCTCGCCGTTGTCCTCCTCGTCGCGTGCGCGCCCGCCAAAGCGCCCGCGCCGGCTCCGACGGCCTCGGTGCCACACAACACCGACTTCGATTTCGAGATCGGCACCTGGCACACGCACCTCAAGCGCCTCGATCATCCGCTCAGCGGTTCGACGAACTGGGTCGAGATGGATGGTACGTCCGTGATCCGCAAGGTCTGGGACGGCCGCGCGAACCTCGTCGAGCTCGAGGTCTCCGGTCCCGGCGGTCATGTCGAAGGCCTGTCGTTGCGCCTGTACAACCCGGCGACCAAGACCTGGAGTCTCAACTTCGCGAACGCGCGGATGGGCACGATGACCGCGCCGACCGTCGGTAGCTTCAAGAACGGCCGCGGTGAGTTCTACGACCACGAGGACTACGAGGGCCGCACTGTCTACGTCCGCGGCGTGTTCTCCGAGATCACGCCGAGCTCGTACAAGTTCGAGCAAGCGTTCTCGCTCGACGAGGGCAAGACCTGGGAGCTCAACTGGGTCGCGGTCGATACCCGGATCGCGGACTAGCGTCCGAAGAACTTCGCGTTGCGGGCGATGTCGCCCTGGTGCTCCGATGGGACGTCGTCGTCGAGATAGATCGCGGCGACCGGGCATTCGGACATGCACGCACCGCAGTCGATGCATTCGTCGGGATCGATGAACATCTGGATGCCAGGAAATCGCGCGCCGCGTTCGGCCGCCGGCACCGAGCGCAGCTCGTCGAGTGGGATGGGGCCGAGGATGCAGTCGCATGGGCAGACATCGACGCAGGCCGAGTCGCAGGTAGCGATGCACTTCTGGGTAATCACGTATGCCATGGGAGGCGATAGAGCAGCCTCCGTGCCCATCTCAAGGCACCGAAATGTCGTCCTTCATTGAAGAACTTCACTGAAATATCAGTGCGAGCACTGAAATATCAGTAAACAGTTACTCGATGGAATCGATGCGCGTCCTCGCCGAGCTCGTTGCGGCGGTCGCCGAAGCACACACGCCGCGCGCGTTCGTACGGGCGATCGCGGTTCGTCTCGAGCGCCACATCGCGATCCGCCGCGTCGAGCTACGGGGGGCGGGCCCGGTCGCCGTTCACAAGATCGACGGTGATTGGAGGGTCGTCGATCCGAAGCGCGACGCGAAGGCGGTCCTGATCGCGACGGAGCTCGCGGTCGTGCCGGTTCGTGCGCTGCCGAAGGAGCTCGCGGCGCCGGCGTTCCGTGAAGCGCTCGACCAGATCATCGCCACCGCGACGGCTCATCTCGGCGTTGTCCACCGCGTCGCGGAGCTATCTCGTCGCGCTCACGTCGAGAGCCGCGAGCTTCGCGAGGATCTGCAGCGACGGCTGCCGAGCGAGGTCGTCGCGCGGAGCCCGGCGATGCGCGAAGCCGTGTCGCGAGCACAGCTCGTCGCCGCCCATTCGACGACCGTGCTGATCGCCGGCGAGTCGGGTAGCGGCAAGGAGATTCTCGCCAACGAGATCCATCACCGTTCGCCGCGTTCGCATCGGGGGATGCACCAGATCAACTGCGGCGCGATTCCCGAGCAGCTCGTCGAGAGCGAGCTGTTCGGGCACGAGCGCGGGGCGTTCACCGGGGCCGACCGTCTCCACGTGGGGCTGTTCGAGCGGGCGGATCGCGGCACGTTGTTCCTCGACGAGGTCGGCGACCTGCCGCTCGCTGCGCAGGTCAAGCTCCTCCGCGCGCTGCAGGAGCGCGCGATCCGACGGGTCGGTGGCACGGCGCAGATCGGCGTGGATGTTCGCGTGATCGCGGCGACGAACCGCTCGCTCGCCGCGATGGTCGCCAACGGTGGCTTTCGCGAGGACCTGTTCTATCGCTTGAACGTGTTCGAGATCCGGGTGCCGTCACTACGAGATCGCCGTGCGGATCTCGCGCCGCTCGCGACCGCGCTCGTCGGCCAGCTCGCCGCGCGGATGCAGCTCGCTCCACCGCCGATCACGCGCACGTTGCTGGCGAAGCTCGATGCACATGACTGGCCGGGCAACGTGCGCGAGCTCGCCAACGTGCTCGAGACTGCGCTGATTCTCGGGGCTGGTAAGGCGCTCGTGCTTCCCAGCGAATTCATCGCGCGCAAGGTGGAGGCGAACGAACGCCCGCGGTTCGAGACTGCGATGCGCACCGCGATCGAAGAGTCCCTGCGGCTCACACGCGGCAAGATCTACGGTGCCGGTGGGGCTGCGGAACGGTTGGGCCTCAAGCCGGGGACGCTGCAGAGCAAGATGAAGAAGCTCGGCATTCGTCGCGAGCTGTTCTGCTAGCGGGATCTCGGGAACGCTCGAAGGATCAGGGTGTTGCGCGGTTGGTACGCCTCCGGCGGTTCGCCCCGGTGAGAACGCTGTCCACCGCGAGACCGGCTCGCGGCTCCTAAGCCGCCAGGAGGATCCATGCGCGTCTCGCTGCTCGTGTCGTCGGTCGTCGGTTGTTTGGTGTTGGCCCATGCGCCCCATCGCGCGGAGGCATGTGGCCATGACGATGATGACGACAACAGTTCCGCCGATGCGGACGATAACGACAATGACAACGACATCGATGTCGACGTCGATACCGACGCGATCTCGGCCGAGGTCGAAGCGAAGGTCGACCGAGCGATGGAGAAGCTCGATCGAGCGATGGAGAAGCTCGACCGCAAGCTGAACCGCAAGTTCGCGCGGAAGTTCGAGCGCCACGGTGGCTGGGCGATGCCGCCGGTTCCTCCCGTGCCGCCGGTGCCACCGGTTCCGCCGATGGCCCCGATGGCCCCGATGGCCCCGATGGCTCCGATGGCTCCGATGGCTCCGATGATGCCGCGCGAGTACATGAAGCAGTCGCAGCAGCCGAACCACCTCCGGATCGATATCCCCGCGTTCAGCATCGACATCCCGGATTTCGACGTGAACTTCGACTTCGATGTCGACACCGGGAACAACAACGACCGAGACAACGACAACGACGACGAGTAGGTCATGGACGCCTCGACGCCGCGACGAACCTCGCTGTTCGTCGACGAACCGATCGCGGAGCTGCGCGGGCTTGCCTCGCTGACCGACCCCGACGACGAAGTCGCCGCGGTGATCGATCTCGCGGTGATGGGCGCGCGCGGCGACGGCAAGACCCAGTTCCTCGTGCACGCGATTCGCGCGCTGCACGGGCGCGCGCCGGCACTGACCGGCAGCGAGCAGGAGCTGAACCTCGCGATGATGCGGCTCGTGCTGGATCCGCGTGCGCCGCGGCCGGATGCGACGCCGCCGGGGGTGGTTCCGCACTTCACGTTTCGGGTCCGCGCGGCGGCGCTGTTCGAGCGCCTGGGCTGGCGCGGTTCGCTACGGCTGGCGTGTCGGCTGGCGCGGGTGACGACGCTCGTGGTCGCGAGCTGCATGTTCGTCATCGCGGGGCTCGCACTCGCGCTCCGCGGTCCGGTCGCACCGGCGGTGATCGTCGGGGCGATCGGCGCGGTGGTCGGCGCATGCGCGGCGCTGATCGCGCGGCGGCGGATCGAAGGTGCAGGCGAGATCGAGATCGTGTTCTGGGACGTCGCCGGCGAGCAGATCTATTCGCCGAACGCGGCGGACTATCACGCCCTGCTCGGCAGGCTCGCGAGCGCGCGGCGGCGGAGGGCGGAGACGCTCGGTCGCCCGTATTCGTTCGCGCCGGTGCTGATCTGCAACCCGATCGCGCTCGGCACGTTCGACGAGGGCAGCCCCTACGTGCGGCTGCGCGCGCTGTTGCCGATGTTCGCCTCGATCGATCGGGATGCATCGCGCGCGCTGGTCGCGATCAATCGCTACTCCGTCGTCGATCGGATCTGTGCACGAGGCGCACCGCGCGACGAGGTCGTCGCGGTGACGACGCGGCCTCGCGGCGAGCCGGCGGCGCCGGCACAGCACGTCGCGCGCGAGCTGGTGCGCGAGCACTGTCTCGATGCCGAGGATGGGCGCGATGGCGACGTCGCGATCGAGTACATGCGCTACGACACTGCGATTCGCAGCACGGTCGAGGCGGATCTCGATGCGGCGACGGTCGCGTACGAATACGACGACGGACCGGGCATGTTCAGCGGCGACGCGCATCGCCGGTTCCTCGAGTGGGTGAGCGGCTTGCCGCGATGGACGCCGCCGGTCGTGATCGAGCGCGCGCCACTGGCACCGCGTGCCGAGCCGCAGCCGACGGCCGAGCCGGTGCGGGCATGGCCGACGCTGGGCTCGCCAGGGCTCGCGATGGCCGGGCCCGCGGTGACGGATCGCGCGTGGTCGCGCGTGCCCGAGACGGTGCGCGCTGCCGGATCCGTGACGCGCGAACGCGAACCGCGTGCGAGCGCGCCGACGCCGCGGATGGGCTCGGATGTCGTGACCGCCGAAGGGGGTATCACGATGACGACGTTGGCCGAGCCAGCGCTCGACGACTCGCCGCTTCCGGCGAAAGCGACCGCGACGGCGACCGATGTCTGGGCACGCCCGACGGGGCCGCGATGACTCGTTACGCGTGGTTGCAGAAGCACCCGACGCCGGCCGCGCACGCGGGCGAGTTTCACTGGTACCCGAGCGATGGCGATCGCGAGCTCTACGCGAGCTTCGCGGAGCGCTTGCCGGCGGCAACCGGCGGTGCGTTGTGGCAGCTCGCGCGCGGGGAAGCTGCATGGGCGCTGCCGTTCGTCGCCGTCGCACCCGATGGCCGGCGCTACACGGGGCTCGCGCTCGCGGTCGCGGAGTCGCTCGCGCAGCTCGTGCCCGGGGCGGCCGCGCCGTGGACCGAGGCGACGACCGAGCCGGTGCCGGCGACGCCACCGGTGCTGCCCGATCTCGCGGGGGTCGCGCGCGCGTTGCTCGATGGAGGCAACGCTGCCGTCGGCGATCCGGATCACGTCGGGCTGCCGCGCGCGATCGCGACGGTCGAGCGCGTGATGCCACCGCGGCCGATGCGGCGCGGCACGTGGATGGCGGGGACGACGAAGCGCCCGGCGGATCGCGTCGCGGAGCTCGCAGCGCTCGCAGTCAGCTCACCGGGCTCGCGCGCGGCGCGCGGCTGGCAGCTCGCGTGCGAGCTCGCGCGTACGGGGCGCACGCTCGATGCGGTGCTCGCCGCGGCACATCTGAGCGACGCTGCGAGTGCAGCAGTCGCAGACACCGGTGATTGGCTGCGCACGCTGAACGCGTGGGGCCGCGGCAAGGTCGCTAGCGACGTCGACGACCTCGCGGACCGCGTCGCGCTGCGCGCGCTCGCGAACCTCGTCGCGGATCGCGATCCGGCCCCCGCGATCGCCGAGGCGCGCTGGCACGCGTTGTTGCCGGCGCAGCGCCGGACCGAGCTCCTCACCGCGGTCGCGCGTCGCGCCGACTCGCTGAAAGCGTTGATCCATGGCTGAACCCGCCCGCGCACTCGACGACGTCAGCGCGCAGCTCGCCGAGATGATGCGCCACGCAGACGCGCTACTCGACGACTGGATGCGGTTCGGTGCGGACGTTCGCGCGCGCGTCGAGCGCGAGACCGCGGGCATCGGCGAAGTCGTCGCGCGCGCGGTCGATGGTGCGAGCGAACGCGCGCTCGCGATGCGCCTCGCAAACGTCTCGACGGAGCTCGAGCGCCTCGAGGCGCGGATCCGCGCGGCTTCGCGGATCGCGGCCGAACAGAAGGCGACCGATCGCAGGATCCTCGTCGGGATCGCGGCGGGTGTAGGCGTGGTGATCGCGCTGCTCGTCGTCCTCGTGATGCGTGCCCCCGCGGTACCGGAGGTCGTGGTGCCGCAGCCGCTACCGGTCGTCGCGCCGCCGGTCGACGCCGCGCCGCCGCCGCCGCCGCCGGCCGATGCCGCGCCGCCGCCTGCGGACGCAGCTCCCGCACCTGCAAAGGCGCCGGCGAAGAGGCACTGATGGACGTCGCGCTGTGGTTCGGCGCGCTGTGCGGGCTCGTCGTGATGGCGACGCTCGCGACGGCGCGTGCACGGGCGACACCCGACGCGGTGATCGGGCGCTCGGCGTTCCTCGCGGTGTCAGGCGCGCACGCGATCGTGATCGCAGGCGCGATCTGGGTGTGGGGCGGCACGGATGCGAGCGTCGGGCGCGACGCGCAGCTCCGGCGCGGACCGCGCGTCACGCTCGAGCTTCGCGCGGTCCACGTCGCGGTCGATTGTCCGATCGCGATCGGTCATGCGGCGAGTGCCGATGTTCACGTGCCCGGTCACGGCAGCGACAAGATCGCGGAGCTCACGCGCGACGCGCGCGGCATCGTCGTCGCGGTCGCGTGTCCACCGGCGTCGTTCGTGCTGCCGCCGGGCGCGACACTCACGGTCGCCGATTGCGCGGCGCCGGCATTCACGCTGCGCGCGGAGGGCGCGCGCGTCGCGATCGCACCGGCAGGACGACCCGCGCGCACCACGCTGCGCGCCGGCGACGTCGTCCGGATCGGCCGCGACGACGAACCCGTGCCAGGCCTCGCGACTTGGGAGCTGCCGGCGGCAGGCGCCGAGATCGTGGCGGTACCGACAGATCCGACCGATTGCAGCGCGTGGGGCCCACAGCACGACGCGCGCGCAGGTGCATGCGAGCTCCACCTCGGCGCGTTCGATCTCGCCGCCGTGCCGATCGTCGCGGACCCCGGTGCGGTCATCGGTCGCAACGCGCGCGCGGCGCTCGCGATCGGCGTGCCGCTCGTTCTCGCGTGCCTCGTGTTCGCATGCTCGGCGCGGTCGCGGCGACGCGCACCGGCACTCGCTCACGTGCTGCGGATCTCCGTCGTCGCGGGAGGGCTGGTCGCGCTCGTCTGCTGGCGGCTGGTCTGGGCGTACCGGATCGACGTGCTCCGCGACTTCACGCCGGGCGGTGCACGCGTCGCGGATAACGCGCTCGAAGCGGCGCTGATCGGTGCGACGCTCGCCGGCATCGCGGCGCGGCGCACGAGCCTCGCGATCCTCGCGTGGGCCGGGTGGCTCGCGGTCGGCTGGCTCGCGCTCGATCTCGGCCCGTCGCACCTGTCGACCGCACGGTGCGCGATGATCGGGCTGTCGCTCGTCGCGGTGTTCGCGCCGCGGGCCGGCGAGGTTCGGCTGCCGAAGCTCGCGCCGGAGCTCGTCCTCGCCGCGATCGCCGCCGCCGCGATCGCCGCGCGCCTGATCGCGCCGCACGGTGTCCTCTACAAGCTCGTCCTCGCCTACGCGCTCGTGCTCGCGGGTCATGCCGGCCTGCGTGCGGCACTTGCCCCGGAGGTCGCCGTGCGCCGCCGCGTCGTGATCGCGGGCGCGTTGGCCAGTGCCGCGCTCGCACTTGCCGCGTACGACACCGGCGTCACCGTCGCGATCGGGGCGATCGGGCTCGCGCTCGCGATGCTCGTCGCCTATCACGACTCGATCTACGACGCGTCGCGCGCGAACCGGATCGGCATCCTCGAGCGCGAGCACGCCTATCTGATCGCGGTGCACGGCGGTGTCGCGGTCGCGCTCGGGATCGCCGCGATCGCCGGTGCGTATCTCGCGAGCGATCGCACGTGGCTCGAGCGCGGCGTCGATATCGCGTGTCACGCGCCGCTCGTCGCGGTCGCGCTGTTCGGCTTCGGCGCGGTGTTCGCGCGCGCGTATCGCAGGGCCTGGCTTCCGCACGCACTCGCCGCACTCGCCGCACTCGCCGTGTGGGGAGCGCGAGGACAGGTACTCGAGCGCGCGACCGCGGGCCACGGCGTGATCTCGGACCGCGTCGCTTCGGTGATCGATCCGGGCTACGCGCTGCTCCACGACGGACATCGGTTCGCGGCGACCGCCTCGGCGTGGCGCGAGGCCGTGCTGCCGGATGCCGGCACGCCGGATCGCTGGCACGGCGAGGGACTGTTCGGTGCGCGGATCGTCGACCCCGGCGTCGTCCACTCGGTCGAGAACGATTACCTGCCGGTGCTCGTCGCGCGCGAGACCGGGATGGCCGGCATCGCCCAGACCACACTGCTCATCCTGTTGCTCGTCGCCGCGGCCGGTGCGTTCGCGAGCGTCGCGCATCGCCATGCGAGTCGCGCGCATCGCAGCCGCTGGCTCGTGGCGGTCGTGATCGGCGTGCTCGCGATGTACCAACCGCTCGCGTCGCTCGGCGTGCTGCCGCTGACCGGCATCAGCTGGCCGGGGCTCGGGATCGATAGTCCGTCGGATCTGTGGTTGTTCGTGATCGCGATCGCCTGGTGCGCGCTCGGCGCAGAGGATCACGGCACCGACGACGAACGCGTGCGCAAGACGGCGCGGGTCGTGCGCGCTCGCCGGATCGCACTGGCCGCGCTCGCGACGACTGCGTGTGCGGGTGGCATCGTGGTCGCGCGCTCCGCCTCGGTCGCGCTCGCACGCGTCCCGGCCGACGACGCGCGGATCGCCGCCGCGCTCGACTACGGTCCGAGCGTCGCGTGCCCGTGGAAAGAGCAGAGCGGGGCGGTGGCCTCGCTCGTCCCGGCGGCGTTCGGCGGCACGCCGACCGATGCGGGCACGACGCGATTCGATCGCGAGCTCCGTGCGACGTACGCGATCGATCGCAGCGCGGCGCTCGGTGCGATCGAGCGCTGCAGCGGGACCGCGGGGCACTGGCGGTTCACGCGCGCGGGCGACGCCTGCACGGCGGTGTTCCACGCGGGCGGCCCGGAGCTTCGCCTCGCGCTCGAGAACCACCGCGCGACCTGCACGATCGCCGGCGACGACGAGCCTGCGATCGCGGTACGCGGTCGCGGCACGGCAGCGCACGGCCCGCGGATCCGCGTCGTGTCGGAACCACTCGGTGCCGCGGCACTCGATGCGGGCGAGCTGATCGTGGGTGGTCGGATCATTCGTCTGCGCGCCGGTGCACCGCCGATCGAGCTGACCGCGATCTCCGGGCTCGCGAGGGCAGGGACCGTCGCGCTCGGCGGCGGCACCACCATCGAGGTCGCGCAGAAGAAGATCATGCTGCATGGGGATGCCGCCCTGTTCGCGATGGATGCCGGCGGTTGGCGCCAGATGTGGCACGCGCGCGATGTCGCGCTCGATCACTCGTCGCTCGTGGTCGCGGGACCGGCGGAGCATCGCGTGGTCGTCCAGATCCGCCCGGCGAGCGAGGTCCTGCTCGCGGACGATGTCGATCGCGGCCGCCGCACGTATCCGTACGGGAGCGCGCTGCCCGAGCTCGGCTGGGTCAACCCGTACGAGCTCGATCACTCGCTCGGCCTCGATGGTTGGATCCACGCAGCGCTCTCGCATCCGGCGACGAAGCCCGCCGCGTGCGCGGCGCCGGCGATTCCGCGCGATCGGGTGTGTGCCGCGAGCAAGCTCGACGGGGTGATGGAGTGCAAGGTCGCGCTCCAGCCGGAGCTCGCGACCGCGCTCGCGGCGATCGCCGACGGCCTCGCACAGCCGGTCGCGCCGGTGAAGAAGAAGGCCGCGCCGGCGCCGATTCCGACCCGGATCGGCTACGTGCTCATGCGCGGCGATACCGGCGAGATCCTCGCGCAGCAGAGCCGGGTGCCGGGGCGCGAGCCGCTCGCGTACGCGCCCGCGACCCGCGAGGCCGAGGCTGCGCTCGTGAAGCTGCGCGAGCAGCACGGCGAGAGCGATCGCGAGCGCGTCGAGTGGAACCTGCCGATCGCGGTCGGCTCGACCTTCAAGGCGATCGTCGCGCGCGCGGCAGAGCAAGCGTTCCCCGATCAGCTGCACGCGCTCACGCTCACCGCGGCAGGTCACGCGTCGGGGTGCAAGGCGCATCGCGGGACCTCGGTCGCGCCGCTGCTCGGTCATTGCCCACCGACCTCGCTCGAAGGCGAGCTCACGACCGCCGATGCGCACGAGTTCCTCGCGCACTCGCAGAACTGGTACCAGGCCGGGCTCGGCCTGCTCGGGCTCTCGCTGCCCGAAGGCCGGCTGTCGACGAAGGCCGGGCCGCTCGCGTTCGCCGATGTCGCCGCTTCGGATCTGACGAGCTGGCCGACCTCGACGCCACTCGCGATCGATGACGCGACCGGTCCGATCGTCCAGGGCCATCGCGTCGTCGTCGCCGGTCTTCGCCGCACGCCGCTGTGGACTCGGATCGAAGCACTCCTCCGTCGGCCGCTGTGCACGCTCGGCGATCATGCCTCCTGCGTCCGCGCCGCCGAGCGCGCCGACGTCTGCGCCGCACGAGCGCTGCCGATCGACGCGCCGTCGCGCGACCTGCGCTACCTCGTCGCGCTCGGTCCAGACCGGCTCGAGGTGTTCGATGGCGACGCGCCGGGCCAGACCCGCGTGCCGGTCCGCGAGTACTTCCAGCTGCTCCGCGGTGCGGGTGCACACCCGATCGGTTCGCTCGCGCAGCTCGCCGATGCGTTCTCGCGCGTGGTCTACGGCAACGTCGCCGCGAGCTGGTTTCCCGCGCCTGCCTCGGGGACGCTGCCGGCGTGGTCGTGCAGCGACGCCGCCGATCGAACGACAAACGTGCTCGGTGCCGGCGGCGGCCTGTGCGCCGTGGTCCGCGAAGGCACCGCGCGTGCGGCGCTTGCAGCGATGCTCGGCGATCCGCGGATCAAGATCTATGGAGCGAAGACCGGCACGACCGACTCGCTCGTGGAGGTCGCCCGCCAGCCCGAGGCTTGCGCTGCATGGAACGCGAGCCACGCCGAGCCGCTGCATCTCGAGTGCGGCAAGCGCCCACCCGACGACAGCTTGTTCGTGATCGCGTTCGGCGTGGTCACGCCTTCGGGAACCGTGCCCTTCACCCTCGCGATCCAGCTCCAGCGCGGCGGGATGACCTCGGCGGCGCGCGCGACGCCGCAATTCCTCGACGTCATCGCGAAGTACTTCGCCGGGCCGTAGCCCGCCGGCAAACTGCGGCACGCCGAGGCCGCATGAAGAATCCGTTGCGCCGCGATCCGCCGCTCGCAGCGCGTGCGGTTGTGCCACGCTGATCGCATGAGGTTGGCGGTCGCCGGGTTCGTCCTCGCCGCATGTCACGTGCCGTTGACGATGGCGCCGCCGGCGCAGTCGACCCTGACGTTTCCCGTCGACAACACGGTGCTCGCGCCGGCGATCGTCGTGCCGGTCAGCGCCGAGACCGAGTACGTCGCGCTCGATCCGCACGACGTGCGGCTCGATCAAGCGTGCAACGACCTCGCGTACCTGGTCGCCCACGGCGGTGCCGCCACGACCGATATCGCGACCGCGGTGCTGCGCATGCACGGCATCGTCGATCCGCCGAACAAGGTGCTCGCCGGTACGGTCGGCGAGGCGCTCGACGCGAAGTTCGGCGAGGACTTCTACCGGCCGAACGCGATGGTCGGCAAAGGAACGTTCGAGCAGACCGCGGTCGAGATCTTGATCTTCATGCCGAGGATCCGGATCGGGCCCGTGCCGCGCGCGACCACGACGAGCGTCGAGCTCTCGGTCGTGCTCGATGACGCGTTGCGCGAGCCGCGGGTCGCGATCTCCGACGCCTACGAGGCGCACACCCAGCCCGTCGCGCTCGCCGAGCAGGTCATGCACATCACCGTGCCGTGCGGAGACTTGCCGAGCGAACGGTTCGTCACGATCGAAGCGACCGATCCACACCACGACACCAAGCCGCTCGTGATCTTCCCGATCTACTGCAAGCTGACGCCGCCGGCGACGCTCGCGGCCGAGCCGGCGAAGAACCTGACCGGCTACACCGACCTCGACGGGCGGTTGACGTCGATCCTCAACCGCGAGCGCGCGGGCCTGGCGCCGTTGCGCCGCGACGCCCGGGTCGAGCAGGTCGCGCTTGCCTACGCGACAGCGCGTTCCGCGAATCACGATGCCGATCGCGAGACCGTGATGCGAGATGCCGGCTTGATGGCTCCTGCGATGAGCTGGTCGACGTTCCATGTCGACTCGCTCGAAGGCGCGATCGACCGCGTGTTGAACAGCTCGGAGGAGCTCGCGAAGCTCCGCAACGCCGAGCGGACCGATATCGGCGTCGGCGCGAAGCGGGACGCGGACGGATGGTGGATCTCGATCGTCTACGTCACGATCCCTCCGATCATCGATGCTCCTGCCGAAGCGAAGCGGATCGCGAACGCGATCCAGATGCTCGAGCAGAGCCGCAGCATCCAGATCAAGATCAACCCGAAGGCGAGCGACGTCGCGATGCACTACGCGAACGCGCTGGCGGTGGGCTGGAACACCGACGACCTCCACGACAACGCGGTCATCGAGATGCAGATGTACAACGGGAAAGATCCCGAGTTCGCGACCGACAACCGGGTCGAGCTCGCGAACCTCGATATCGTCAAGCTCGTCTCGAAGCACAAGTTCAAGGCGATCGGCGTGGGCGTCGCACAAAGCGCCCGCACCGGGCCGCGCGTCGGGACGATCTGGATCGTCGTGGTGTTCTACTAGCTTCGCGGCACTGCTCACGAGTGTGTGCAGTTGGTGCCGCAATACCCATTTGCGGGCTGAATCCAGATCATCGATCGTCCCGGCGATGCTGATCACTCGGCGCGATCTGATCCGCTTGCTCGGCGGTGCTGCTGCGGCGTACGCGGCGCGCGGTTGCTCGTCGTCGCCGCCGAACGGCGATGCGATCTTCACGGGCGATCAGCTCGCGATGCTGCGCGGGTTCGCCGATGTCGTGATCCCCGAGGACGATCTCCCGGGCGGCGCGAAGCTCGGCGCGGTCGAGTTCATCGAAGGTCTGATCACCGCGTTCACCGCCGCGACGCCGCGGATCTTCGCAGGCGGGCCATTCTCGGATCGCAGCCCGGCCGACGACGGCAGCGCGCCGCCGGCGAACGACTTCACGAGCTTCATCGAGCTCGATCGCGTGAAGGACGCGGCGTGGCGGCTGATCGTCGCCGGCTCGGCAGGCCTCCCGGGAGGTGCCCCGAACGAGGCCTTGCTCGGTCCGGTCGTCGGGATCAAGGATCAGCTCGTCGCCGGTCTCGAGTCCGCGATCGCGCTCGCGCAGCATCCGATCGGGGAGCTCTCGCCGGATGACTTCCAGCGCCTGTTCGATGCGACCGACACCGACTTCCAGACGCTCGTCATCGAGCTCACGATCGAAGGTGCGTTCTCGGCACCCGAGTACGGCGGCAACCTCGGGCTCGCCGGTTGGAACCTGTGCCACTTCGAGGGCGACAGCGCGCCGCTCGGCTACAGCCGGTGGGATGGCTCGCGCTACGTCGAGCGCGCCGACGCGCCGCTGTCGACCGCGAACCCGAGCGACCCCGAGCCGCTCACAGACGATCTGCGCGACACGCTGAAGTTGATCGTCACGGTGCTCGGCGGGAGGGCGTCGTGAGGCAGACCGTCTACGGCAACCAGTCGCTCTCGCAGTTCGACGCGATCGTGATCGGCTCCGGCGCGGGCGGCGGTCCGGTCGCCTACGTGCTCGCGACGAACGGCATGAAGGTACTCGTGCTCGAAGCCGGGCCGTGTCACCTCGACTTCCTCGACGATCCGGCACGGCAACCGGTGCCGCGGTTCTCGAACGACGAGCTCAAGATCGAGCATCGCAACTTCATCGAGACCGACGATCGCGTCGAGCCGCGCACGTGGCGCACCTCCGAGGCCGACGGCGATCGGATCGATTCGCTGACCGGCAACGTTCAAGCGCTGCCGAAGACGGTCGGCGGTGGGTGCTTGCATGCCGACCTCAAGATGCCGCGGTTCCAACCGACCGACTTCCAGCTCGGCTCCGCGCTCTCCATCCCCGGCACCAGCTTCGCCGACTGGCCGATCCAGTACGACGAGCTCGAGCCGTTCTACGCGTGGGGCGAGCGCCAGCTCGGCGTCCAAGGCCTCGCCGGTGCGAATCCGTTCGAAGGGCCGCGCAGCTCGCCGTTCCCGATGCAGCCCGGCGCCGCGATGTACGGCGGCCTCGTCGTCGGCAAGGGCCTCGACGCGCTCGGCTACACGATGTTCCCGTATCCGATGGCGGTGAACTCGGTGCCGTACGACTCGCGTCCCGCGTGCATCGATTGCGGGTTCTGCTCCGGCTATCCGTGCCCGACGAACGCGAAGGGCTCGACCGCCGTCACGATGCTGCGCAAGGCGCTGCTCTCGAACAACTGCCAGCTCCGCGCCGAGACCCGCGTCGTCAAGCTCCAGATCAACGGCGCTGGCAACGCGATCACCGGCGTCGAAGCGATCGATCCGACGGGCGCGCGCGTCACGTACACCGCCGACCGCTACGTGCTCGCGGCGAGCCCGATCGAAGATGCGCGCCTGCTCATGCTCTCCGGCAACCTCGGCAACTCGAGTGGCCTCGTCGGGCGCAACTTGATGTTCCACTACCAGACGATCGCGCTCGGCATCTTCGACGAGCGCGTCCACGGCTATCGCGGCCGCACGGTCGCGCACGGCTTCTCCGACTTCCGCGGCGTCCCGAACGATCCGGCCCACCCGCTCGGCGGCATCGTCGAGATCAGCGGCGGAGGCCTGCCGATCGGCGAGGGCAAGTTCTACGAGCGCATCATCAAGCAGCTCCGCGCCGGCCAGTGGGACGGCAAGCTGTTCAAGCAGCTGATGCGGCAGTCGCCCGGCCGCGATCGGGTGATGGTGCTCGTGATCCAGGCCGAGGACGCACCTCAGACCTCGAATCGCGTAGACCTCGATCCCGCGATCGTCGATCTCGACGGACTTCCCGTCGCGCGCTGCACGTACCAGAACCACGCGTTCGAGGTCGACGCCGGCTCGTTCTACGAGCCGAAGCTGATGGACATCCTGCAGGCCGCCGGTGCGCGCTACACGGCGATCGCGCCACGCGATGCGATTCCGTCGTCGCAGCACATCATGGGGACGCTGCGGTTCGGAACGAACGCGGCGTCGAGCGTGTGCGATCCGAACGGCAAGTTCTGGGACATCGGCAACCTCTATGCGAGCGACGGCGCGTTGTTCCCTACGTCGAGCGGGTTCAACCCGACGATGACGATCGTGACCGTCGCGCTCCGGGTCGCGGCCGCGATGGTCAACCCGACCTCGCCGTCGTCGGTGATCGTTCCGTAGTGCACTCGGCAGGAGTCGAACCCGCGCTTCGCGGGTCATTACTCCGCGCGTGATGCCGTTTCACCACGAGTGCAGTGCCGCTCACGGCAGCTTGCCCTCGCTTAGCATGGCGAGCGTCGCCGCGTGCTCGTCGAGCCACGCGCGTTGGTGTTCGAGCGTCTCGAATTGCTTGCCGTGCAGGCGCCCGCGCGCCGTCGCGCGTTCGATATGCAACAGATTCGCGAGCGGGCGTAGCTCGTGACGCTCGCGCTGGGAACGCGGTGCGGTCGTGCGACGCGCCCACCAGAACGGCTCGTCGCCGTGGTCATGCGACAGCCACGTGCGAAGCAAGACGATGCGGTGGTTGATCCGAGCGAGTGGGTCGAAAGCGGGAGCGGGAGCTGCGAGAGCGTCAGACATGATCATCCTTTCCGCGCACCAGCGGCAGGTGCGCGACGAAGCTGCGGACGAGCGCGCGCGGTGCCGGGACCATCCCGATCGCCATCAGCGCGCCGCGCCAGGGGTCATCTGGTTCGTGCACGAGCACGTGGCGCACGTCGGCCTCGGCAAGTGCTCGCGCGAGTAACGCGAGCTCGGCGGGCGAAGCTGCCAAGGCGACCGCGACCGTCGGGGGCGACGCGGAGTACGCGTCTAAAGCCTGCGCCGACTGGCCTGCAGCGTGGATCGTTTGCGCGAGCTGGACGCCCGGCGGGACGTCGCTGCGAATGATCACGTAGTGGGCGATCCCACTGCGACTGCTGTTAATGCATGTCGCTACGCTAAGGCGCGATCACCGAGCGCGCAAGCAGAATTAGCGTTTCGGCGAGCGCCAGATGCCGGGCTTCTTGTAAGTGCCGAGCGTGTGCCACGTCTTGTCGCCATCGAGCACCTTGATCGGAACGTTCGCCATCTTGTCGTGATCGAGCAGGCGCGTGTTGATCCCCATGCGCTCGTGGCCGGGCCACTTCCAGCAGATCACGCAGGCGCAGGTCGCACAGTGGACGAACTGGAGGACGCCCTTGTCGCGCGAGAACGCTTTCAACGCGCGCCGCGGCGCGACGATCGCGACCTCCGGCGCGCGATAGTAGGCCCATAGCGTGCCGTAGCGCCGGCACACCGAGCAGTTGCACTGGGTCACCTGGCGCGGCCTCTTCGCGGCTCCTACCTTCACCGCGCCGCACAGGCACGTGCCTTCGATCGCGAGCTTCATCACGGACGAGTATCACCGACTGGCCGCCGGCGATCGTGCGCTAGACTGCGGCGATGAGAAGTTGGGGTTGGTTGCTGATCGCAGTCGCGTTCGCATGCTCGTCACCTCACGCGGTGCCGGAAGACGCAGGTGGTGGCTCTGCGACGATCGACGCGGCGATGGGAGATGGCGGTTCGGGCTCTAACGCGCCGGTCGCGATGGTGGCGACTGGCACGGCTCACACATGCGCGATTCGCATTGACGGAGCTCTTTGGTGTTGGGGCCGGAATAACGCCGGCCAACTTGGCGATGGCACGACGACGGATCGCGCCTCACCAGAACAGGTGGCGATCGGGAGCCATTGGGTCGCGATCGCCGCAGGCGCTGGACACACCTGCGCGACGCGAGCGGATGGGACGCTCTGGTGTTGGGGAGCCAATGCGCACGGGGAGCTCGGCATCGCTAGCAACACGCCACAGCTTGTTCCGGTCCAGATCGGATCCGATACGAATTGGTCGACGGTGTCTGCGGCCGAGACTCATTCCTGTGCGCTACGTGCGGACGGCACATTGTGGTGTTGGGGCGACAACACCAATGGCGAGCTCGGCGATGGGACGACGATGCAACGCACGAGCCCGGTGCAGGTCGGCAGCGGCGACTGGACGTCGGTGTCGGAGGGCAGCGATCACGGTTGCGCGCTCAAGACGGACGGGTCGCTGTGGTGTTGGGGCTCGGACAACTACGGTGCCCTCGGCGATGGGCAGGGCCAGGCGCAAGAGCTGCCGATCCGGATCGGCACTGCGATGTGGACGAGCGTCTCTGCCGGGGCCTCGCACACGTGTGCGACGGGCACCGACGGAACGCTGTGGTGCTGGGGCATGGATCTCTCTGGTCAGCTCGGCGATGGCGGGAACATCAATACGAACCCGCCGCGGCAGGTAGACCTCGCGACCGATTGGCGTCGCGCTGCCGTCGGCGGCATGTCGTCGTGTGCACTCAAGGCAAACGGGACCGCGTGGTGTTGGGGAAGCAACGAGTGGGGCCAGCTAGGCAACGGCTCGATCGGGATGACAGGCGGGCTCTCGCAGGTTGGAATCTCGCTCTGGAAGACGATCGCGACGAGCGGAGCTCAGACCTGTGGTGCGGGGCTCGACGGCTCGATCGCGTGTTGGGGCGACAACGAGTACGGAGAAGTTGGCTACGGCCGATTCGGCGACAAGGTCCTTCCAGACCGCGTCGGGACGGCGCAGTGGGCGAGCGTCTCCGGCAGCCGCGGATACACCTGTGGTGTGCAGATCGATGGGACGCTGTGGTGCTGGGGCGGCGGTCGAAACGGCTGGCCGACGACGAGTCCGATCAACACGCAGGATCCCGCGCGGGTCGGATCTGTGAGCTCGTGGGCTTCGGCCTCCGCCGGAGGATTGCATGCGTGTGCGCTCCAGACGGATCACAGCTTGTGGTGCTGGGGAGAGAACTCGACCGGTGCCCTTGGCGATGGCTCGACGACCGCACATGCAATGCCTGCAAAGGTCGGATCGGCGACAGTGTGGAGCACGCTGTCGGCGGGAGGTCTCGACACGTGCGCGACCCGCACCGACGGAACGTTGTGGTGCTGGGGCGACAACTCCGGCGGCGTGCTCGGTGACGGAACGACAGCCGAGCGCGACTCGCCGATCCAGATCGGAACGGCGACGAATTGGTCGAGCGTAGCGACTGGCGGGAATACGTGCGGCGTCCAGACCGACAACACGCTCTGGTGCTGGGGACCCGACGGATATCATCAATTTTGCGACATCATGTCGACCGATCACGCAGCGCCGACCGAAATGGCGTCGCCGATCGTGGCCACGAGTGTCGGCTCCGGCTTCATCTGCAAGCTCGACACGTTCAACGAGGCCAGCTGTTGCGGTGCTGGTTCGTTCGGAGAAACGCCCTCGGACTTGGTCGATGCCTCGACCATCTCGGTGAATGGATACACATCTTACGCGACGAAGACCGACGGCACGTTGTGGGGATGGGTGGGGCCGGTGTCGTCGGCGGTCCAGCTGGGTACGGGCACGACGTGGAGCACGGTCGCGGATTCGGGCGATCACGCTTGTGCGATTCAGTCTGACCATTCGCTTTGGTGCTGGGGACGCAATGACCAGGGGCAGCTCGGCGACGGCGATGCTTGGCGATTGGCGCCCGTCCCGGTGCTCGGATCTATTGAATGACGAAGTTGCCGACCTGATACGACCACTGACCGACGTGGTTCTTCGTCATGAGTGTCTGGAACGGGAACCACACGGCGGGCGCGGAGGGATCGCCGCTCGCGCCGGGCCGCTTGATCGCCGTGAACCAGACCTGATGGTGCGCGTCGGCGCCGGCGAGGCGGATGCCGTACGGGCGCGTCGACGACAGCGACATCCACAGGTATTCGCCGTCGGCCTTCGGCGCCCACTTCGGCCACGAGTTCGTGAGCGTCGTGCCGGCGTTCGCGATGTCGAGCCGGGTCGGCGAGCCGCCGGCCGGGGGAAGGACCCATATCGACGACGACGGGTTGTCGTACGACAGACCCGCGCCGGTCTGGCCGTTACAGGCGGTGGCCGCGACCGACCAGCTCGAGGCGACCGCAGTGCTCGCCCGCGCGAACGCGATCCAGCTGCCGTCGGGCGAGAACGACGGGTAGTAATTGTTCGAGCCCGCGTCCGCGGCGACGATGACCTTCTCGTTCTCGAACGTCGTGCCGTTCCACGTCATCGTCACGATCGAACCGCCGTAGACGAAGATGTCTTGCTGGCCGAAGTCGAGCAGGCCGGGCGCGCACAGCGCGGAAGGACGCACGAACACGATCGTGTTCCCGTCCCACGACCAGTCCGGATAGAGCGCGGGACCGGCGGTCGCGACGTGCGAGATCAGCGCACCGGTCGTCGCATCGTAGAGCGAAAGCGCGCCGCCGGAGCTCGCGAGGTAGCGCGTGCCGTCGGGATTGAACGCGCCGATCGCGACGGCGCCGGTCACCGGCGTGCGCGTCGTCGGATCCATCGCGTCGACGAGCGAGGTCTGGCGCGTGTTGCCGAGCGAGTCCATGCCGACGAACGAGAGGCGCGAGCCGTCGCGCGACATCGCGTGGCAACCGACGCACGCGCTGCCGGAGATGGTGTTGTTCATGAACACGGCAGGCGTGCGGCTGCCGAGCGAGAGGCGCTGGAGCGTGCCGGTACCGGTGATCTGGTCGCCCGTCGTCGCGAAGTAGAACAGCGCGCCGGTCGCGGCGTCCTTCGAGACGATCAGCGGTTGTTCCGCGGAGACCTGACCGGGGCCGGAGAGCTGGCCGTTCGCGAAGTGCGCGCCCGCGATCGAGAGCGAGATCGTGTGGCCGGCCGCGCGACCCATCAGCCACATCCAGTTGACGTCGTCGGGCAACCACGATGCTTGCGGGACGTAACCGCGGAGCTCGTTGCCGTTGTCGACGGCGAACCGCACGCGATAGACCTCGAGCCCGGCGACGGTCGCGGCCTGGATGTCGAGCGCGCCGACGTCGCTCGGGATCACGGCGCCGGAATTCGGATAGACGAGCGAGAGACCCGGATCGAGCGCGAGCCCGTCGAACTGATCGCCGATGTTCGGCGGCAGCGTCGGATCGACGTACGTGTGGACCTCCGGTGGACCGTTGTTGCCGCCGTCGCCACGACCGTCGCCCTTCGAAGGACCGCATGCGACGACGAATGCGATCGCGACACACCATGGAGCCCGCATGACGCGCAGCCTACGCTCGAAGATTTTGGTTCGCGCTGTACATTGCGTGCACACGATCGACCGAGCGCGACTCACACCTTCATGAAAGCGCACTAGACTGCGCGCATGGCCAAGACCGCGTTGATCACCGGCGGCAATCGCGGGATCGGGCAGCAGGTCGCGCGCGTGCTCGCCACCGACGGATGGGACGTGTTGATCGGCGCGCGTGATCGCGCGAAAGGCGATGCGGCCGCGGCCCGGTTGCGCAAGGACACGGGCGGCCGGTTGCGCGGCGTCGCGATCGACGTGACCGACGACGCTTCGGTCGCGACGGCGATCCAGAAGCTGCGCGACGGTGCGATTCGCCTCGACGCGCTCGTCAACAACGCGGGGGTCTACGGAGCGTCGAGCGGGGTCGCGCAGACGATCGAGACGAATTTCTTCGGCCCGCTGCGCGTCACGCTCGCCGCGCTGCCGTTGATCCAAGACGGTGGCTCGATCACGAACGTGACGAGCGGGCTCGGTGCGCTGGCGAACCTCGATGCCGCGCATCGCCGCGTGCTCGCCGATCCGGCACTGACGCGCGAGGCGCTGGTCGAGCACGTGCGCGACTTCGTCCGCGCGGGCGGCAAGGGCTGGGACACCGACGCGTACGGCGTGTCGAAGGCGGCGCTCAACGCGCTGACCCGGATCTTCGCGGCCGAGCTCGCGCCGCGGCAGATTCGGGTCAATGCGACCGATCCGGGTTGGGTCCGCACCGACATGGGCGGCCGCGGCGCGCCGCGTTCGGTGGAGCAGGGCGCCGCCAGCGTGCTCGGCGGCGTGCACTCGAAGAACACCGGCGAGGTCATGCGCGACGGCGCGCGGATCGCGCCTTAGCCACCGCGGATGCGGCGCGCGAGCTGGCTCGTCGGATAGACGATCACGCGGATGCCGTTGCGCACGCCGGTCGGCACGAACCCGGCGGCGGTGTGAAACATCGAGATCGTGAACGAGCGGTCGTCATCGGCGAGCCGCTCGGTCAGGTGCAGCTCGGCGAGCTTGGACCGGACCGCCGCGGTCGCGCCGGCCGCATCGCGCGCTTCGAGCACGAACGTCGCCTTGCCACTCTCGATCGCTTCATCGAGCCGCTCGACGCGCGAGCCGGTTCCATGCGCCGGCGCGATCGGTACGGCGCGCAGCCAGACGATGCCGAGCCCGCGCACCCGCCACGGCGTGACCGATGCGAACTGGTTCGCGAGGTAGTCGGCGACGATCGTGTTCTTCGTCGCGTCGCCGAGCTTCAGGAACGACTCGAACGTCGCGAGCGGGAGGTCCTGGCCAGCATCGGTCTTGATCGCCATGCCGAGCACGGTCTGTACCGCCGAGTTTTCGTCGCCGGTGGATCCCGACAATCGCACGCGCGCTGAACCGGCGAGGCGAGCTCCGACATCAGGATCGAGTGCGACGACCTTCGCCCGACAGATCGTGCCGCGCGGATGAAACGCGCGGAGTCCGCGCACGAGGCTGAACAGAAAGATCAACGGCGCGAGCACGACCCCGAAGATCATGCCGACCCCGAACAAGATCGCGCGCGCCACCCTGCGAGGACGGTACTACGCGGCCGCGATCAAGTGGGCGTAGAGATCGACATCGGGCACCGATCGCCGGACCAGGCTGTCGTCGAACTTCGCGTGCGGCGCGCGCTTGCGGAATTGGTCGATCGCGAGCGTGAAGTTGCGCGACGACGATGGATCGAGCGCGATGCCGAGCCCGCGATAGTTCGTGCCGTGCTCGCGCATCAGCCACGGCGTCTCGCCGCTCGCGCGAAACAGATACAGGACATGCTCGGCCGCCTCGCCGTACGTCGTGACCTCGCGCTTCACGGTCTTCGTCATCACGAGGCCGCCCGACATCGCGGCGCGACCGAGCGAGAACTTTCGCTCCTTCACGGTCTCGTGCTGGTCGGGCTGCTGCGGCGTGCGCGCGTGGACGATCGCCGAGAGATCGTCCCACGGCAGCTGCTCGACCCCGCTGTCGAGGCCGTTGCCATCGAGCTGGACCTGGCGCATCGAGACCATCGCACTCGCGGCGACGACGCTCGCGGCGCGGACCACGATCGCGCGGTGCTTGCGCGCGCGCAGCTTCGTCGCGAGCTGGTTCGCGGCGTCGGTGTCGGTCGTCGACAGCACGATCGCGGGCATCCCGGGCGCGAGCTTCATCCGCGTCTCGTACGGCGTCGAACCGAGGTCGGCGGCGAGCGCCTTGGCTTCGTCATCGAGCGATCCTGCGAGGCTCGTCAGCGCGACGACGATGCGATTCGGCTGGGTCACGAGCGTAGCGTAGCGTCAGATTCGCGCGATCGCGATCGCCGTGTGATGCGCTGGCGATTTGCGCCACGTCGACCAGCGGTAGCCGACAGGATGGCGCGCGCCATCGACGATCACGACGATCTGGCCACGGCCAAGGCCGTTGCGATGATGCGCGTGCCGGGTGTCTCCCTTGCCGTGCGCACTGTGCGACGAGTCGATCACTTCGACCACGAGCTCGTCAGCGCGCGCTCCGGGGTGCGCCGGGCCCGCGATGATCATCACGTGACCGGTGTTGCGCGACACGATGTCCTTCGGCTCGAGCCAGCTGATCACGTCGCCGGCCTGGACATCGTCGACCCGCGCCACGGCCTGCCACGGCGCGGACGGCGACGCGAGCGCCTCCTCGAAGTGCTTCGCGAGCGGGCGGGGCCGGCTCGTCCGCTCCGCGACGACGCGCAGGGCATCCGGCGAGATCCGCGAGAGCGCGTAGCCGACGAACCCGGAGCAGTCGTAATCGAACAGCCCGCTCGCTTCATCGACGCGCGTGTGATGCTCGTAGTGCGAGCGCCGCATCGCGGCGAGCTCGCGCTCGGCCTCGGCGAACAACGCGTGTCCGTCGGCCTGCTGCGTCACGGTCACGGGCGGCGGCAACTGGTCGTTCGGATCCTCCGGATCGTCGTCGGTCTCCTCGGACTCTCCATCGGGTGCGGTCGGCCCCGGCGCGACCGCTGGCGGGGTCTCGCAGGCGACGAGGAAGATCAGGAACAGCGTACGGTGCAGGTGCGTCACGGCGTCCGCATGGTAGCGCCCTTACGGCGCTTTCTGGTCCCGAGGCGTCGACACCCGAGGCGTGGGGAAAAACCACTCAGCCGCGCGTGTGGAAAGTCATGGCGTTGCCGCGGCGGAGCGCTGGTACGCGACATGCTCTAGCGCAGCGTATGTTCCAGGTCGCGCTCGCCATCATCGTCGGTCTCGCACTGGTGGCTCCGGCGCGCGCCGACTCGAAAGTCGACTGGAGCCAGTTTATCGAGAAGCCCGGCGACAAGCCGCCGCCGGTCACCCACGCGCCCGCGTCCGAGCCGGTCGCGGCGAAACCAACCGCGAAGAAGGTCGCGAAGAAGCCGGCCGCGAAGCCGAAGAAGACGACCACGAAAAAGAAGAAGTAGCACTGGAGACAACAGACCCTAGCAGTGACAAAAAATGCTCGGCGATCGCGTCGAGAATTTACGAGCGCAGCGTCGAAAACGGGTGTTATCTACGACCCATGATGAGGACCCTGGCGACGGGTGTCGTAGCCACGCTTTTGATCAGCTGTGGCCCGAGCAGCTCCGGCGGAAAAGATCCGGACTCGATCGAAGTCCAACCTGCAAATGCGACGATCACGATGGGGACCACCGCGGGTGCTCCGATCGATTACGTCGCGATCGGCCACTTCGCCGACGGCCACACCGAGATGCTCGCCGACGCGACGTTCTCGATCGACGCGAACGCCCAGGCACTCGGCTCGCTGAGCGGCGTCGAGTTCACGGCGAGCGGGATGGCCGCCGGTACCGGCACCGTGACGGCGATGGCAGGCATGACGAGCGGCTCGACCGGCGTCAGCGTCGTCGTCCATCAGACGCATCTCGATCCCATGGCGCCGCCGGGAAGCGACGGCAACTTCCCCGATCAACCCGGCCCCGGCGCGAACGCGCCGACGATCGACTATCCGCTCGACGGCGCCGTCATGCCGACGACCGCGTTCGCGCCCGACGTTCAATGGGAAGGTCCGGCGGCGGCCGGCGATCTGTTCCGCGTCCGGATCGTCGCCGGCCTCGCGACCGTCGATACGATCTACGCGATCTCACCGAGCTTCACGCTCGACTCGCTGCCGCTACCGGCCGACTGGCAATTGTTGACCGCGAGCGCGCACGGTCAGCCGATCAACTTCTACGTCGATCACTGGGACGCGACGAACGGCGCGCAGCGCGGCAACGGCGTCGCGGTCAAGGCGATCAACGCGCAGGTCACCGGCGTCATCTACTACTGGGATCTCAGCCAGGGCCAGATGCAGCGGATCGACAGCGCGGGGCGCGCGCCCGCGATCCCGAACCCGCCGGCAAGCCCGTCGGACGCTAACAACCACTGCGTCGCGTGTCACGTCGTCAGCCGCGACGGTCGCTACCTCGCGGGCGAGCTGTGGGGTGGCGGTTCGCAAGGCGGCGTGTTCGACCTGAGCGATCCGGCGATCCTGACCGGCAATCCAGCGCCGACGGTCGCGCCCGTGACGGCGACCTCGTACACGTCGCTGTTCCAGACGTTCAACCCGGATGCTTCGCGCCTGATGATCAACCCGGGCACGGGACTCCAGATCGTCGATCCGCACACGGGCGCGTCCGTCGCGACGATGGGCTCACCGCTGCCGGCTGCGAATGCGGCGCACCCGTCGTGGTCGCCGGATGGCAACTCGGTCGCGTTCATCAACAACATCTCGGCGGGTGGTGGCGCCGCCGGTTGGGCCGTCGACTACGATCGCGGCGACGTCTCGATCATTCCGGTGCTCGGCCCCGACACGTTCGGCGCGCCGGTGCCGCTCGTTCCGGCATCGAGCGCCGATCCGGCGTTCGCGGCGCCGTCGTGGCCCACGTTCACGCCGGACTCCGGCTACATCGCCTACGGCGCGGGCGTGAATTCGCGCGGCCGCAACACGGTGAACAACGTCGAGGTCGCGTATCCCGGCTCGCTGTTCCTCGTGAAGGCGAGCGCTGGCTCGGCGCCGACGCGACTCGATCAGGCGTGCGGTGGCGCACGGGACTGCTACTTGCCGAACTTCAGCCCGTACGACGACGGCGGGTACGTCTGGCTCGTGTTCTACAGCCTCCGCGACTACGGAAATACCCTCGCCGGAACGAAGGGAACGCAGCGCCGTCAGATGTGGGTCACCGCGATCGACAAGTCGAAGCTCGGCACGGGCGCCGATCCGAGCTCGGTGCCGTATTGGTTGCCGCTGCAGGACTCGAAGACCGACAACATGAGCGCGTTCTGGGCCGTCCCTCCGCCGCCTCAGTAAGTAGTACGTTCGGCGGCGATGTTCGAATCCGCCGAGCTCGGCCACAAGATCGACAAAGAGCGGTACCACGAGGAAGAGCCGAAGCTGCGCGCGGCGCTGCTCGCCGCTCAGTACGAGCTCGTCAAGAAGAAGTCGTTTCGCGTCGTGATCCTGATCGCTGGCGTCGACGGCGCGGGCAAAGGCGAGACGCTGAACATCCTCAACGAGTGGATGGATCCGCGTCACCTCCAGACCAACGCGGTGCGGCCCGTGACCGATGGTCTCGAGGGCCGGCCGCCGATGTGGCGGTTCTGGCGCGCGCTGCCCGCGAAAGGCGCTGGCGCGATGTTCGTCGGCAGCTGGTACACGACCCCGCTGCTCGAGCGGGTCTACGGCGAGACCAAGTCGGCCGAGCTCGATCAGGAGCTCGACGAGATCATGAAGTTCGAGACGATGCTGCTGCGCGAGGACACCGTCCTCCTCAAGTTCTGGCTGCACCTGTCGAAGGACGAGCAGCGCAAGCGGTTCAAGCACCTCGAGAAGAGCAAGAAGACCGCGTGGCGGGTCAGCGACACCGACTGGAAGCACCTCGAGATGTACAAGAAGTTCCAGTCGACCGCGCAGCACATGCTGCGTGCGACCAGCACGGCCGAGGCGCCGTGGCTGATCGTCGAGGGCAAGGACGAGCGCTATCGCAACCTGACGATCGGCAACGCGGTGCTGACGGCGCTGCGCCGCCGGCTCGATGCGGATGCTGCGGCCGAGGAGGCGAAGCAGAAGCAGAAGGCCGAGGTCGGCGCCACAAAAATGCCGCCGCCGCGCCAGTTCGAATCGATCGACGGCGTCACCGTGCTCGATCGCCTCCAGCTCGATCAGCCGCTCGACAAGGACGAGTATCACGAGCTGCTTGCGGTCGAGCAGGGCCGGCTGAACCTCGCGCTGCGTCACAAGCGGTTCACCAAGGTCTCGGTGATCGGCGTGTTCGAGGGCTCGGATGCGGCGGGCAAGGGCGGCGCGATCCGCCGGCTGACCCAGGCGCTCGACGCGCGCCAGTACGACGTGATCCCGATCGCGGCGCCGAGCCAGGAAGAGAAGGCGCGGCCGTACCTGTGGCGGTTCTGGCGGCAAGTCCCGCAGCGCGGCCGGCTCGCGATCTTCGATCGGTCTTGGTACGGCCGCGTGCTCGTCGAGCGCGTCGAGCAGTTCTGCAGCGTCGCCGATTGGTCACGCGCCTACGGCGAGATCAATGACTTCGAGGAGCAGCTTCACGACAACGACACGATCATCGTGAAGTGCTGGCTCCAGGTCAGCAAGGACGAGCAGCTCCGCCGGTTCGAGGAGCGGCAGAAAGTCCCGCACAAGCAGCACAAGATCACCGACGAGGATTGGCGTAACCGCGAGAAGTGGGATCAGTACAATGCTGCGGTATGCGAGATGATCGATCGCACGAGCACGGAGCACGCGCCGTGGACGCTCGTCGAGGCGAACAACAAGTACTTCGCGCGGCTCAAAGTGTTGCGGACGATGGCGGACGCGCTCGAAGCCGCGCTATGACCTGGCCGCTGGCATGAAGAAATCCGCGGCGCCCGCCAAACCGCCCGTCGCCGTCGGCCCGGGGCCGCGGTGGTGGCGGCGCACGCTCGCGGTGATCGGTACGCTGTATCTGGTCGCGCTGCTCAAGCACCCGCCGCAGTGGCACTACATCCACGCGATCGGCTTCTTCACCGAATCGACGGCACTCTTTCCACACGCGAACATGTACTCGATGGAGTACCGGCTCGACGCGTGGTCGTGCAGCGACCAGCAGTGGCACCCGATCGATCCGCGCGCGTACTTCCCGATCCAGGCCGACGACAAGGAGTCGCAGTTCCAGCGGCTCGGCTACTTCTATACCGGCCGCGACGCGGCATCGACGCGGATCGTGATGAACGCGCTCGACGAGTACATCTACCAGCGCCACGACACGCGCGACGACGGGTTCTCGGGCCAGATCGGCGGGATCCGGATGACGAAGTGGTCGCGGGCGATCCCGCCGGTCGGCACCGAGATCGCGCGCTACGAGTTCACGCCGCTCGTGCCGACACCTCCGAGCGAGACCAAGGACGAGTACTTCACCAAGAACAGCGTGCGTCGGTCGCGCTGCGCGGCGGTGCGCTGATGATGAACGCGACGACCGAGCGCCCGTTCTACGAGAACTGGTTCATCGCGATCTGGGAGCCTCAGCCGGTCGTCCGGCTCGAGCTCGTCCGGATCCTCGCGCCGCTCACGGTGGTCCTGTTCCTGTCGTCGCGGATCATCCACGCCGATGCGTGGCTATCGACGGATGGCTTTCAGGTCCCGGCGATCGACGGTGACTGGCGCCAGCCGCTCAGCATCCCCGCGATCCCGCCGTGGGCCGCGTGGTCGGTCGCGATCGTGCTCGCGTTGACCGGGCTCGCGACCTCCGCGGGTGCGTTCGTGCGGTGGACGTCGCCGATCTTCGCGGCGCTGATGGCGTACGTCACGCTCGCCGATCGCCTCGAGTCGTTCACGGTGTCGAAGCTCGGGACCGTGACCGCAGTCGCGCTCGCCGTGTCGCCGATCGGCACGCGGATGTCGATCGATAGCTGGCGGCGGCGGCGGCGCGACAAGACCTACGTCCCGCCCGAGCTGTGCAGTGGCGGCAGCGTGCGGTTCTTCCAGATCTCGATCCCGGTGTTCTACTTCTCGTCGGGCTGCAGCAAGTGGGCCGGCGACTGGGTCCACGATCCGCTCGTCCTGTGGTCGCACCTCCACGACTCCTATCAGACGTGGGTCTCGTGGTTCGCCGCGAATCACGTGACCGCGTGGATGTGGAGCGTGATGCAGTACACGACGCTCGCGTTCGAGGTCGGTGCGCCGCTGTGGTTCGGTCTGCCGTGGACGCGCAAGTACGCGATGCTCTACGGCATGGCGATGCACACGATGATCGGCCTGATGTTCGGCCCGGTGATCTGGTTCGCGATCCTGATGATCTCGCTACTGTTCGCCTGCTACGGCCCGATCGATCGCCTGCGCAAGTTCCTCTAGTCGACGGCGATCGTGACGCTCGCGGTCGCCGTATCGCCGGTCGCCGACTGCGCGACCTCGACGGCGAGCGTGTACGAGAATCCCGACTGACACGCCAACAGCGGAAGCGGATCGGTCGTGCCGGTCAGCGTCGACACGACCCATGGCCCGTTGCGATTGCCGCAACCATCGGGGCCCGGGCTCACGGTGACGGTCGAGCTCGCCGAGTCGGCGTGCGTCGAGCCCCACGCATACGCGACATTCGTGCCGGCAGGTGCGGAGAGCGAGTCCGAACCGTTCGCGGTGAGCGTGACGGTCGGGCAGGTCTCGCACGTATCGCCGCTCGCGGCGGCGCAACCGGAACCGAGAAGGGCGACGAGTACGAGCCTCACGCGCGCACTCTAGCGAGCCGCGCTTGTCGCAATTGTTAAAACTGGCTGACCACGCTGATCGAGAAGAACGGGCCGCCGAGATCGAGGTGACCGACGGACGCCTCCTGCATCGGGATGTGCAGCGTGTCCGCGCTATCGCTGCGCGCTTCGGTCGGCGTCATCGCGACCCCGGCGGCGGCGAGGTAGCCGAATTCGCCGCGGAGGCCGAGCGCGAACTGCGGCAGGTCGACCGCGAGCACGTCGAGTTGGACCGAGGCGCGTGCGACGGGGCCCCAGCCGGTATCCGAGGCGTCGTGGCCGTTCATGTCGTCGATCGACAGCGACGCGTGCTGGTAGCCGAGCGCGAGCGCGCCGCCGACCGCGATGTTGCGGAGCGGGCGATAGCGCAGGTGCGCACCGGCGGTCAGCGTGAGGTCGAACACGTGGGTCGTCAGCGTCTGGAACATCGCGCCGTGCGCGCCGGACCACAGCGAGCTCGCCTCGGCCCACAGCTCGAGGCGGTGCGGGAGATCGAGATCGAGGCGCCGGCCGAGCCCGACGCCACCGCCGGCGAGGCTGTCCGCGGTGACCGGATCGGCGCCGGGGAGCGCGCGCACGGACGAACCGACCGAGATCTCGTACGGCGCAGCGGCCGCGGGTGCGGCGAGCAAGAGAAGTGCGAGTGCGCGCATGTCAGGGCTCCTGGTCGAGGACATCGGTGAGCAAGAAGCCGTCGAGCACGATCGCCTGATCGCGCGTCGCGTCGGCGGACGGGATGATCGTCGCGTGGCCGCGGTCATCGCCGTGATCGACGAAGATCTTCGCGTTCGCGGTCGACAGCACGCGTACCGGCGGGTCGTCGAGGCGGAAGTCGGTCGGGTGGAGGTTGTCGAGCGCGACGAAGCCGACTCGCGACACGCTATCGGTCGCGCCGATCAGGTGCGAGCCGTCCGGCGAGAAGTCGTACGAGTCGAGCTTGCCGACGCCGAGCAGCGGCGACGTGGATTCTGTCGTCATGTCGAGCAGGCCGAGCACGGTGCGAGCGTCGTCGTGGACGATCATCGCGAGGTCGCGCTCCGGCACCGGCACGACATCGCGGACCGGCTGGTCGAGCTCGATCGTCGTCAGCTGCTCTTCGGTCAGCGGGTCGGCGATGTTGTCGAGGTTCAGCACCGACACCCGCTTCTGGTTCGCCGCGATCGCCGCGAACAGTGCCTTGTGCGGTGGCTCGTCGCCGCCCTGCGGGAACAACAGGATCCGATCGATCGGATCCGCGATCGGGACCGAGCGAAACTGCGCGGTGTCGGCGTCGATCACGACGACCTCGCTCGTGTTCGGCGTCGCCGCGAGGACGAAGCGCTTGCCGTTCGGATCGTCGTAGACCGCGATGTCGGTCGGCCCTCCGCCGGCGCCGAGCTCCGCGAGTTGCGGGCGGAAATCGTTCTCCGTCGGCGTCTGCTGGGTATCCGGGACGAGCAGGACCTGGAGGACGTCGCGCGCGTTGTCGCTGCGAACGTAGGCGCTCGCGGTTTTCGGCGCGAACACGACCTCGCGCGGGATCACGGGCAGCCCGCCGAGATCGAGCCGGACCGAAATCTCGTTGCGATCGGGGTGCGCGGTGTCGAGCACGGTCAGGTTGTTATCCGACAGGATGAACGCGAACGTCCGCGCATCCGGCAAGCCGGGGACGGTCATCGCGGGCGACAGCTCGATGCCCTCGGGGACCGAACCGAACGAGCGGATCGTGCGGAGCGTCGGGTTCGTCGCGCTCGGCGGCTGCGTGAGATCGACGATCGCGAGCTCGTTCGGGTTGCGGAAGAAGCCCGCGGCGTCGGGGCCGGCGGCCGAGAAGTACGCGATCGCGATCGAGTTATCCGGTGCGATCGCGATCCGATCGAACGGCGAGCCGATCGTGTAGCCCTGCGCCGTCGCGTTGACGTGCTGGGTGTCGATCGACCACAGCATCGGCGCTTGATCGATCTCGCCGGTGTGGACGGCTTCTTCGCCGCGCGTGATCACGAACAGGCGATGGCGATCGGGGCTCGGCTGCGCGTAGATCGCGTTGCGGCCGACCGACGTGCGCGAGATCACCGGCGCGTCGTTCAGGAGGTCGACGAACGTGACCCGGTCGAGCGCCGAGTCGACGTACGCGATCTGGGTCTTCAGCGGAATCGGTCCGAGCACGGTGCGGTCGCGATCCCAGACCCGAGCGCGGCCGTCGTCCCAGCATCCGGCGAGCAAGATCAAAACGAGGATGGTCTTCATCAGTTCACCACGTGGCTGTTGAGGTCGAAGCCGGTGACCGTGCGGACCGCATCGGTCGCGAGGTCGAGGAACGAGATCCGCCCGAGCGGATGGCGCTGCGCGACGAACGCGCTCGGCACGCCCGGTAGCACGCCGACCGTCGAGGGTGGCGAGCCGAGGTTCTTCGTCGTGACGACGCCGGTCTGGATCGTGATCACGTTGAGCGCGCGGGTCGCGTTGACCGCGTCGCCTCCATCGAGCGTGACGTACGCCTTCGCGCCGTCGCGCGAGTAGGCGAGGGCGCCCGGGTCGACCGGCGTGAGCTGGAGCTTGCCGAATCCGCTCGCGAGGTCGAGCACGGTGTAGCCGTAGCTGCGCTTGATGTACTCGTCGACGGTCGTCGCGGTGGCCGGATCGCCGGGCTCCTTCGCGTTGACGACGATCGCGCTCGTCGAGGTCGGCGACATCAATACCGCGATCACCGACTTCTTGAGCGGGAACGTGACGTGGGGATAGCCGGGCTGATCGAACGCGATCCGCGTGATCCGCGGATCGAGCGTCGCGTTCGTGAACATCAGGCCGCGCGTGCCGTCGGCCGAGAGCTGGAGCGAGCCGACCGATGCATCCGAGAGGTCGATGGTCTCGACGCCCGCCGGGTTCAACGCATCGCCCGGCACGTCGACGACCGCGAGCTTCTGCGCCGTGCGCTCGACCGCGTAGACCCGCGCGCCGTCGGGCGCGAGATCGATGTCGGTCGCCGGCGACGCGAGCGGGATCGTCCACGCTTGGCCCGGGTTCGTGTGGCCGACCGCGACGATCCGCAGCTCGGCGACATTCGCCTGGCGCACCGCCGCGTATTCGCCCGTCGAGACGATGTTGACCTCGAGGTCGTCGGCCGACACCGCCGGATCCGCGACGGGAATCGGCGGGATGATCGTCGCCTCGTGCGCCGTCGCGTAGCCGAGATCGATCACCGACACGCCGTCCTGGGTGATCACGTAGGCGCGATCTCCGGGCGCATCGAACTGGACGAGCCGCGGGCGAAACCCGACGGTGAGATTCACCGCCTTCTCCGCGCCCGGTGCGAGCGCGACGACCGTGACGTCCTGGAAGCTGCCGATACCGGTGAGGCCGCCGTTCGCGACGGCCTTCACGAGATCGAACCAGATCACCGCGAACCGACCCGAAGGATCGATGTCGATCCGGTTCAAGTGCTGGAGCGTCGGTAGGACCTTGATCGTGTCGGTGCCGTCGGTGTTCGGCCGCACGATCGTCGCGGTGCCGTTCGCGGCATCGAGCACGACCGCGCCGTCGCTGTTCGGGATCGCGGCGACATCGCGCGGCTGGTTGCCGACGTGCGTCGCGATCACCGCGAGCGTCTGGCCGTCGATCCGCGCGAGCTCGTTCTCGTTGGTCATCGCGACGTAGACGAACCGCTGCGACGTGATCGGCGCGCCGTAGGTCAGCTCGGTCTCGGGTGGAGGCACGCCGCCATCGCTCATCGGCGCCGGCGGCTCGCAAACGCCGAAGTCGCTGCACGTATAGCCGGTCGGGCATTCGTTCGAGGTCAGGCAGCCGGCGACACCGGCGTCGCCCGCGGACGCACCGCCTCCGAAATGGACGCCCGAATCGTTCCCGCCGGCACAGGCGGCGAGCGTGACAAGCCACAACAGGGTCGCGCGCATGCCGAGCGCCTATCGCAACGGATGTGCCCCGAGGCTCCGTGCGATCACGCCGACATAGCGCGCGCGAGTCGCTCGCTCCTCCGGCGAACCGCGACGCCGATGTCAGGCTAGCGACGGCGGCGGCGGACGAGGCCAAGCGCCGCGAGCACGAGCCACGCGCTGCTCGGATTCGTCGTCGCGCAGCCGCTGCCCTCGTGCTTCGGCGTCGGGTCGCCACTGCCCGAGCCGGCGCCGGTGTCGAGCGGTGTGAACCGGATCGCGTCGAACACGACCTGCTCCTGTGTCGCCTCGCCGGTGTTGTCGCCGAGGTTGATCCATTGATCGCCGCCCGCTGCGAACGCGATCTCGCCGAGCGGCTGCCAGCCATCCGCCGCGGTCTGATCGATCGTGATGCTCTGCTGGGCGCCGTTCGCCTGCACGAGGTACGCGGCGGCGTGCGAGGTCGCGTACGCCGCTGCGGTGTAGACCTCGACGCGATACGTGCCGGCGGCGGCGAAGCTCAGGTTCCACTGGCCGTAGTTCGCTTCGGCGGCCGCGGTCGTCGTGTGCGTCCAGTACAGGCCGTTGTCGCCGGCGTCGGCGACGTGGCGCATGTACTGCGAGGGCCCGCCCGGCGTGAAGCACGCGTCGCTGTCGTCGACGATGCCGCCATCGGCGGCGATCGTGCCGCATGGCGCATCGCCCGCGGCTGCGAACTGCTGGAGCTGGCCGAGCGTGCCGTTGAACACGTTGAGATCGAGCTGGCTCGAGACGACGCCGTCGACCATGCCGGTATCGGAGTGCTGCCAGAACATCCACTGTGTCCACGGCGTGGGGATGTTCGGGCACGCAGCGCTCGTGTATTGCGCGATCCACAGCGGCGAGCTCGTGAGGTCGGCGCCACCGGTGAGCGTCGGCCACGAGTAGAGCCCCGCGTAGACGATCGGCACGCGGCCGATCGCGGCGGTGACGTGATCGACCCACGCGTGGACCCCGGCCGTGACCTGCGCCGTGGTGAGGCCTCCGTTGACCTCGACATCGAGCACCGGCGGGAGATCGCCGGCTTGATACGGCGCGAGCGAGAGCAGCAGATCCGCCTGCGCGATCGGATCCTCGGCGGGGCGAAAGAACTGATACGCGCCGCGAAGCACGCCCGCATCCTTCGCACCCTGCCAGTACGCGGCGAACTTCGGATCCTTGTACTGCGTTCCATCGGTGACCCGGATGAACGCGAAGTCGATGCCTGCCGCGTGCGCGGCGTTCCAGTCGACCGAGTCGTCGTAGTACGACACGTCCATGCCGTTGACCGTCGAACCACCGCCGCACACGGTCGCGTTCTGATCGATCGTGGTGAGTTGCGGTTCGGTGCACGCACCGAGCAGAACCAGCGGAACGACGATCCGGTTCACCACGTCGCGAACGTTACGCGGGAGCCAGTCAGTGGATCAATGGTCGAACCATGTGGCTGTTCGCCTACATTTCCGCCTGCGGAGCGTGCCGGAGCGCGCAGTAAAAGCTGATGAGTAGCAATAACTTGCGAGCAAGATCGAGTGGGTCCATAGCTTGGCGATGGCCGACAAGCGCAAGAAGACGATCGCGAGAACGACGGCTCTGAAGCTGGTGACCCGGCCGGCGCCGACCACCGACGATATCGCGGCGCGAGCCCACGAGCGGTTCGTCGCGCGGGGTGGCGAGCACGGTCACGACGTCGAAGATTGGCTCGCGGCGGAAGCCGAGCTGCGCGCCTAGATCGTCACACGCGCGCCATGAACGTGGCGCTGATGCGCCATCGTCGTCGGTCAAACTCGGGGCGTGCTGACGATCGCAGGAATGCTGATTCTGGTCGTCGTCGTCCTCGCTGTTGTCGTGTGGCGGTCGCCGCCGGCCCACCTCACGAACGAGTCGATCGCGACTGCGCTCGGCCGGCTCGTTCGCGACGGCGCGGTCACGGTCGAAGCAGGATTCGTCTCGACGACCGGCGGCGAGACCCGCGGCCCGCGCGATGGCGCCGAAGCGCGCACGCTCGCGGTCGTTCGCGCGAACGGCACGATCCGAGTCGAGCGCTTGTTCGCGGTGATGCGCGAGACCCGCGGGTAGCCGTGCGACGATGCGGCGTTGCGCCGGTTTATCGACGAGCCGCTGGTCACGATCATCGCATACATCGCGGATGCGATCGCCCGCGGTGAAGTCGCCGAGCTCGTCGTCGCGGATCCGGATCACGGCGCGGGCATGTACGCCGGCGAAGCGCTGGGCGATTCGATCCATCGCCCCTGGCGCGTGTGGATCGAGCTTGCCGATCGGCTCGACGCACGCCTGTTGACGCCACGGCCCGCCGACGGTGAAGTCGCGTTGCGGTTCGAGCCGCTCGCGCGCGACCGCATCCCCGAGCGCGGGGAGGGCAGCGAGGCGTACGGCACGGGGAGTGGATTTGCGCGGATCCACAAGCTCGAGGATCCCGGCTTCGTCCTCGATCTGCGCGACGCACTCGAGCGCGCTCGCTTGCCGCCGGCGCCGCGCGTACTCGCGGTCGGCTGCAACACGGGCGACGAGCTCGCGCCGATCTACGCGCATGCCGCCGATGCGCGGATCACCGGCGTCGATCACAGCGAGAGCGCGATCGCAGCCGCGCGCGTGCGCTGGCCCGCAGCGACGTTCCTGGTCGCCGACGTCGCGCAACCGCTCGCGCTCGGCAGGTTCGAGCTCGTGATCGCGCTCGGCATGCTGCAGAGCGGCGAGCTCGACGATCGAGCGCTGCTTCGCCGGCTCGTCCAGGACCACCTCGCACCCGCCGGTGCCGTGATCCTCGGCGTGCCGAATTGTCGTTACGTCGACGGCGAAGTCAGCTTCGGGGCACGGATGCGGAACTTCAGCCAGCCCGAGCTCGGCCTGGTGATCAAGGACATCGCGTTCTACCGCAAGTACTTGCAGCAGCATCACCGCCAGGTGTTCGTGACCGGCCGCAATTATCTGTTTGTCACGGCCGTTGCAGAGGTCTCTGCACCATGAAGAAGCTGCTCGGCATCGCGATCATCGTCGTGCTCGTCGCGGTCAACCCGCTGTTCCGCATGGCGATCCACGACTACAGCTACTCCGAAGCCGACATGCGGCACGCGGTCGAGGGCACGTGGGTCCTCACGCCCGATGGTGGTGCGCCGATTCACTTCACCGCGACCGAGCGCAGCATGCACGCGGCGCGTGAAGGCCTGATCCGTTCGGCCGGTGCATGCGGCGAGCGCTCGTTCGTCCATACCGCAGGTGCCTGCGAAGACTTCAGCACGCTCGATCTCGCGATCGCGAGCACCGACATCAAAGTCGAGCACGCGACGTTCCGCGTGTTCGGTGTCGACTTCGCGAAGGGCGTGCTCGAGCTGGATAACAGCCCGAAGCTCCGGCTCGTCGCCCAGCTCGCAACCGATGGCAAGGTCACGAGCGTCGAGCTCACCGTCGACGACCACCAGGTGCCGGCCACGCTCGTACGGATGTGAGCTACGCTCCGTCTCGATGCGCGCGGTCGTGCTCGGCCTGGTGATAGCGACGACCGTCGCGAGCGCCGATCCGATCGACCCGAAGCAGCTCGCACCGCTCGCGGTCTCGCAGGGCAAGGGCTCGGGTGATCCGACGGCGATCTACGCCGCTGGCGTCGATCCGGACGTCCTCCTGTTCGCGCTCGCGACCGAAGGCTTCGCCGCACTCGCCGATGCCTCTCCGATCGACGGCAAGCTCGGCGATCGCGAGAGCATCGCCGCGTCCACGGCGTTCGATGCGGTCGCACCTGCCGGCACGGTCCGGTTGCCGCGCGCGCGCAGCGGTCGCCCGGTCGATATCGAGCTGCGCGGCGCCAATACGCTCGAAGTCCTGCGCTTCCTCGCCGATAGCGCGGGCGCGAGCTACGTGTTCGCGCCGCAGCACGCGTTGCCGCGGATCACGGTGCGGGCAAAGCACGTCGATCCGAAATCCACCGCGACCGCCGTCGCGAAGCTCGCCGGGCTGGAGCTGATCATTCAGGCTCATGTCTGGGTCGTGACCGAACCGGGCACCGCGCTCGACGCGAAGCTCGCCGCTCGCACCGAGGGCCGCACCCGGATCGAGATCGATCACGCGCACCCCGGCGAGGCGCGCCGGCTGATCGAACCGAGCGTCGCGCAGGATCGCAATGCGTGTCCCAAAGACGCATGGATCGACGCCAGCTTGCACGGCGAGACCGGCGTGCTCGAGGCGGTGCTCGCGACGATCCGCGGACCCGCATGCGAGCAACAGCCGAACCTGGCCGAGCTCGACACCGCGACGGCGCAGCTCGTCGGCATCCTGGTCGGTCCGAAGCTCCGGCGCGCCGTGTTTCGCGTGCCGCACGGTGCGCGCGCGTTCGAGCCGAACGGCGGCGACCAGCGGGTCGAGGTCGACTACGTGATCGTGAAGGCGGGCGACACGAGCTCGCTCCACCCGACGGCGCCGATCGCGGGCTCGGCGTACGTCGCGCCGGGGCCGTTCGAGGCTGCCGATCCGACCGCGTGGCAGCTCCGCGGCACGGTCCGGGTCGGCACGAGCTGGCGCGCGATCTTCCGGTCGAAGTCGGAGTGGCGCGTGGTCGCGGCGCCGGCCGAGATCACTGCCGGCGCCGCGCGCGCGATCGCAGACGGCAAACCGCGCGGCTACACGCTCGAGCATTAAAGCGTATGTTCGCGGTACTGCGGAATGCACAGGGGTGATGGTGCGTTTCGTCGTAGAGGACCAGGGAGATCATGAGGGCACTCGCGTCGTGCGCGCTCGTCGTAGCCGCACTCTCTTCGTGCAAAAGCCACAAGTCACTCCTCGACGACACCGCCAAGAGCGGCACGTCGACGGGATCCACGGAAGGCTCGGCCTCGACGAAGTCCGTCGACGCACCGCCGAAGCCAGCGGCGGTGACCTCGACCCGCGCCGATCCGCAGATCCACGAGCTCGGCATGGAGCACGTCGTGCCGAGCGCGATCATGATCGAGCTCGCGACGCCGATCGTCGATCGCTCTGCGGTCGGTCAGGTCAGCCCGCAATCGGTCGTCAAGATCACGCCCGAGATCGCTGGCACGCTGAAGTACACCGGCGTCTCCGAGCTGACGTTCACGCCGGCCCGGCCGTTCTCGTTCGGCACCGAGTACACGTTCGATGTCCAGAAGCTCGAGACCCGCGACGGCGTCTTGGCTCCTCCGCCTGGCGCGAAGTGGAGCTACACGTTCAAGACCGAGGACTTCAAGTTCCTCGGTTGGGCGCCGAGCGGGCTCGACCTCGATCACCACAAGGTCACGACCGAGGTCACGTTCTCGGGGGCGGTGCTGCCGAACCTCGCGCGCGCGCAGATGTCGTTCGCGATCGACGGCCACGGTGCAGCCGGCGTTCAAGTCCTGCCGAGCCGGTCGCCGAACGTCGTCGTCGTCCAGCTGACGGATCCGAAGCTCGCGCTCGGCTCGAAGTTGACGCTGGCGATGAAAGCCGGGCTCGCCTCGCTCGTCGGCACGAAAGCGCCTGCGGCCACCGCGGAGTATGTCGTCGCGACCGACAAGGCCGTGTCGATCAAGACCGCCTACATGGTCGAGGGCGCGAACGGCTTCTACATGGAGGTCGTGTGCGACGACGACGCGGCGCCGGAAGGCCACCGCTACGCGTACGAAGGCGAGGGCTACTACGACCTGTCGGCGCGCTGCCAGCTGAACGACGAGGCGATCTCGCGGATCCACTTCTCGCCGCCCGTGAAGCACACGTACATCACGAACGGCAAGGCCGGGTTCCGCGTGTTCGGCGACTTCAAGCGTGGCACGTACTCGGTCAAGATCGACGGCGGCGCGACCTCGGTCGACGGCGGCATGTTGCTCGCGCCGTTCGCGAAGTCGTTCTCGGTCGCGGCGCGCAAGCCGCAGATCTCGTTCGAAGGCACCGGCCGGTACTTGCCGCGCACGGCGTGGACGAACCTCGGGATCAAGCACCTCAACGTCGACGCGGTGAACCTCGTCGTCCGCGAGGTTCCACCCGAGAACCTCATCTTCTGGATGTCGAACGACTACAGCGACGTCGCCGACGAGCGCACGTCGAACGTGATCCTGAAGAAGACGATTCCGCTGAAGGGCGATCCGGACGCGCAGGCGTCGACCTGGCTCGACGTCGGTTCGCTGTTGCCGTCGACCTCGCGCGGCATCCTCGAGATGAAGCTCGTCGCGACCGGCACGCAGGCAACCGCGCGGTTGTTGCTGACGAACCTGTCGCTCGTCGCGAAGAAGACCTCGCAGCCCGGCAAGCCGTGGAACCAGAAGGTCCAGGTCTGGGCGCTCGTCATGGACACCGCGAACACGCTGAACGGCGTCGACGTCAGCCTCGTCCGCAAGAGCGGCAAGGTCGTCGCGCGGTGCTCGACCGATGGTGGCAAGGGCTGCACGCTCGACACCAACTCCGATAGCGACCCGGATCAGAGCGAGCCGTTCGCGCTGATCGCGCGCAAGGGCGACGACCTCACGTACCTCCGCTACGCCGACCTCAAGGCCGATGTCGCGGAGTCGAACACGTCGGGCACGCCGTTCGTCGCCGAGTCGCCGTATCGCGCCGCGATGTACTCCGACCGCGGCGTGTATCGGCCGGGCGAGACCGCGCACGTCACCGCGATCGTGCGCGACGCGAAGGACAAGGCGCCCGCGCAGCTGCCGATCGACGTCCAGGTCGTCGATCCGCGCGCGAAGGTCGTGAAGAAGCTCGTGATGAAGACGAACGAGGCCGGCATGATCAATATCGATCAGCAGCTGCCCGCGTTCGCCGATACCGGCCACTGGCGGGTCGGCCTCTCGGTCGCCGACAAGCCGCTCGCCGCGTACGACGTCCAGGTCGAGGAGTTCGTGCCGGAGCGCATGAAGGTCACGGCCGCGCCGAAGAAGCCGAACCTCCTGATCGGCGACAAGATCGCGATCGATGTCACCGCGCAGTACCTGTTCGGCGGCACCGCGGCGGAGAGCGGCGTCGAGCTCGCGTGCAGTGCCGAGCCGGCGAAGTTCACGCCGACCGAGAATGCCGACCTCACGTACGGCGTCGAGCCGAAGGGCAAGGCCGTCAACATGGGCGAGCCGACGAAGGATCAGCTCGGCCCGACCGGCACCGCGACCGTCGAGTGCCCGGGCGAAGACAAGACGACGTTCACCCAGACGAGCCAGATCACGGCGACCGCGTCGGTGCTCGAGGCGGGCAGCGGTCGCGCGACCGTGAAGTCGACGGTCGTCACGATGCATCCCGAGAAGTACTACCTCGGCGTCAAGACCAAGGCGCAGCAGGCGCGCGCCGGCGAGCCGTTCACCGTCGAAGGCATGGTCGTCGACTGGAACGGCAAGCTCGTCCCGAACGCGATCACCGGGATCGATATCGACCTCGTCCACCTCGAAGCCGACTACGGCTACAGCTACGACGAGGACAACGGCGAGGGTCGCTACGACCGCTGGATGCGCAAGGTGCCCGAGGGCAAGCAGCACGCGGCCGTGCAGGGCGGCAAGTTCACGTTCACCGTCACGCCGGGCGAGGCCGACATCGGCTACGTCGTCCAGGTCAAAGCGGGCAAGGCGAAGACCGAGCTGATGCTCGAGGGCACGTACCCGTACGACTACTATTACGGCTACGGCGAAAACTCGAGCGTCGATCGGACGCCGCGGCCGGCGAAGCCGACGCAACTGCAGCCGCAGCTCGCGAAGGAGATCGAGGTCGGTAAGCCGGTCGACGTGAAGGTGCTAACGCCGTACGCCGGCAAGATCCTGTGGACGGTCGAGACCGATCACGTGATCGCGGCCGAGTGGAAGGACGTCACGCGCGGCGACGCGAAGTGGAGCTTCACGCTCCCCGAGTTCGCACCGAACGTCTACATCTCCGCGTTCGTCGTCAAGGATCCGCACCTCGAGAGCAAGGACGCGTTCATGCCGGACCGCGCGTTCGGTATCGCGTCGGCGCGCGTGTTGCCGGTCGAGTTCACGCAGGCGCTGAAGATCGAGGTGCCGAAGGACGTGCGCTCGTCGTCCCCGTTGACCGTGAAGCTCGATGCCGGCCCGATCACCGGCCCGGCGTTCGCGACGGTCGCGGTCGTCGATGAAGGCGTGCTGTCGCTGACCAACTTCAAGACGCCGGATCCGCTGAGCGTGCTGTTCGCGAAGCGAGCGCTCGGCGTCGAGACGTTCGAAACGATCGGCTGGACGATGCTGCACAACCCGGCAGGTGCGTCTTCGAAGACCGGTGGTGGTGACGGCGGGATGGCCGATGCGGAGCAGGGGGCGTACGGCAAGGGTCGCGTCCAGCCGGTGAAGCCGGTCGCGCTGTGGTCGGGCGTCGTGCCCGTCGGTGCGGATGGCAAGATCACGGTGCCGTTCCAGATCCCGTCGTATCGCGGTCAGGTTCGCGTGATGGCGGTCGTGACCACGCCGACCCGCGTCGGTCGCGCCGAAGCGGATGTCACCGTGAAGGATCCGATCGTCGTCCAGGTCACGTTCCCGCGGTTCGTCACCCAGGGCGACGAGATCCAGATCCCGGTGTTCATCACGAACCTGTCGGGGCAGAAGCTCGATATCCAGGTCAAGATCGACTCGCAGGAGCTCGCGGTCGTCGGTCTCGCACGGCCGAAGGTCGCGCCGGTGCCGCTCGCGTTCGCGGGCAAGGACACCGGAACGCTGAAGCTCGAGAACGGCAAGAACGACACGCTCGTGTTCCAGGCGAAGGCGCAGATGCCGGTCGGCGGCGCGCACCTGCGCGTCGTGGCGACGGCCGGTGGCATCACCGAGAAGGACGAGCTCGACGTGCCGTTCCTGCCGGCAGGGCCGAAGGACCACGCGATGCAGAAGATCAAGGTCGCGGCAGGCCAGCTCGATCTGACGAAGCAGACCGTGCTGAAGAACTGGATGCCGACGAGCGAGAAGACGACGTTCTGGCTGACGGCGAACCCGTTCGGCGAGTCGTTCGCGCACCTCGGCTACCTGGTCCACTACCCGTACGGCTGCATCGAGCAGACGACGTCGACGACGCGGCCGCTGCTCTACATCGGCTCGCTCGTCGAGCAGGTCGATCCGCAGCTCGCGGAGATGAAGCTCGAGGACATGGTGCTCGCCGGCATCAACCGCGTGCTGTCGATGGAGACCCCGTCGGGCGGCTTCGGCTACTGGCCGGGCGCGACCGAGCCGCTCGAGTGGGCGACCGCGTACGCGACCGACATGCTGATCGACGCGAAGAAGGCCGGCTATGCGGTTCCCGAGGATCGCCTCAAGGAAGTGCTCGGCTGGATCGACGCGCGCGTCACCGCGTACGAGCGCGGCGAGAAGGTCCCGCACGAGGCGTGGAATCACTACGACGAGCAATCCGAGGCGTACCTCCACTACGTGCTCGCGCGCGCGAATCGCGGCAAGAAGGCGCGGATCCAGGCGCTGATCAACGCATACCCGAAGGATCCGAAGGGCGAGCAGGCCGAGGATCTGTATCTGTTGAAAGCTGCGCTCTATCTCGCCGGCGATCGCCGCTACGCCGCGGATCTCAAGGCGGTCGATAGCTCGCCGATCGCGGTGGATCGGATCAACAGCTGGAGCTTCTACTCGGATCGTCGCCGGCGCGGCTTCCAGCTGTCGGTGTTCTTCGAGCTGTTCGGTGCGGATGCCGCCGGCGATACACTCGCGCAGCGCGTCGCCGAGTCGCTCGCGAGCGAGCCGGGCTGGGGCTACTACAACACGCAGGAGCTGGTATGGGGCGTGACCGGCCTCGGCAAGTGGGTCGGTGCGACCGCCGCACACGCGGTGGCTACCGGCACGTTGACCGCCGACGGCACGGTGATCAACCCGCGCGCGACGAAGCAGAAGTCGACCGACAAGACGTGGTCGCTGTTGCGCGCGAGCGAGTACAAGTCGCTCACGCTCGACGTGCCCGCGAGCGCGGCCGGCCTGTGGCTCGTGATGTCGAGCGAAGGCGTGCGGCCGGGCAGTGACTACAAGGTCGGTGGCAATGGCATGTCGGTGTCGCGCTCGTTCAAGACGCTGGACTCGACCGAGGTCGATCTGACGAAGGGCACGGTTCACCTCGGCGACCTCGTGTTCGTCGAGGTCGAGATCGAGAACACGTCGGGCGCGACGATCCAGAACATCGCGCTCGTCGATCGCTTGCCCGCGGGCTTCGAGATCGAGAACCCGCGGCTCGGGCGCACGACGAAGCCGGACTGGGTCAAGGACGAGGACCAGTGGGCGACCGACTTCATGAACATCCGCGACGACCGGCTCGAGGCGTTCGGCTCGCTGCCGCCGCACTCTTCGAAGAAGCTGGTCTACACGGTGCGCGCGGTGACCGCAGGGAAGTACACGCTGCCGCCGATCGAGGCAGAGGCGATGTACGACGCGACGCTGTGGGCGCGCGCGAAGGGCGAGACCGTCACGATCGCGGGGCCGTGGACCGGAAAGCTCATCTAAAGCTTCGGCTGTGGCGCTGGAGCTCGCTCGCGGTCACTGCGTTCAATGCGGTGATCGTGGTGCTCGTGCTCGCCGCGTATCTCGTGCCGCTGCCGGCGCGCGGCACGGGCTGGTCGACGGTCGTCGAGTATCGCGACGGTCGACCGGCCTACGTGTTCCTGTCCTCCGACGACAAGTGGCGGTTGCGGGTCGGGCTCGACCGCGTCGATCCGAAGCTGCTCGATGCGTTGATCGCGCTCGAGGACAAGCGGTTCTGGAGTCATCACGGCGTCGATCCGATCGCGATCATCCGCGCGGCCGTGACCGACGTCGTGCGTGGTCGACGGGTGTCGGGCGGCTCGACGCTGTCGATGCAGCTCGCGCGGTTGTACGAGCCGCGTGCGCGGACGATCCCGAACAAGCTGATCGACATGTTTCGCGCGGTCCAGCTCGATCTCCGCCTGCCCAAGCGCGAGATCCTCGAGGAGTACCTGTCGCGCACGCCGTACGGCGAGAACGTCGAGGGCATCGAGAGCGCGGCGTGGAGCTACTTCGGGCACGGGCCGCAGCACCTGACCGCGCTCGAGATCGCGACGCTGCTCGCGGTGCCGCAAGGACCTTCGCGGTTCGCACCGTCGCTCGCGAACACCGAACGGTTACGCGACCGGCGCGATGCGATCCTCGCGAAGCTGATCGCGGCCGGGGTGTTCTCGCCCGTCGATGCGAGCTCGGCGATCGCCGAAGCCGCGGTGACGTTGCCGCCGGATCGCCTGCGGCCGATGCCGCGCGAGGCGGCGCATGCCGCGATCTGGTTGCGCGCGCGCCACCCGCTCGAGCTCCGGATCCGGTCGACGCTCGATAGCGGCCTGCAGGGCGTCGTCGAAAAGCAGGTCGCGCTGCGCGAATCCGAGCTCCACGCGAAGCAGATCCATGGCGCGTCGGTCGTCGTCGTCGATCACCGCAGTCGCGAGGTCGTCGCGATCGCCGGCAACCTCGACTTCGACGACAAGCGCGGCGGTCAGATCGCGATGTTCGATCGACCGCGCTCGCCGGGCTCGACGCTGAAGCCGTTCTTGTACGCGCTCGCGATCGATCGCGGGCTCGCGCTACCCGGCTACCTCGTCGCGGACGTGCCGATGCAGTACGGCACGTATCGGCCGCGCAACTTCGACGGCGACTTCGCGGGGCTCGTCACGCTCGAGGACGCGCTGTCGCGATCGCTGAACATCCCGTTCGTCGATCTGCTCGGTCAGCTCGGCGTCGAGACGTTCGTCGGCGAGCTCGCGCGGATGGGTGTCGCGGCGGAGCGCGCGGTGCCCGGCCAGTACGGCCTGTCGATGGTCGTCGGCGGTATCGAGATCACGCCGCTCGAGCTCGCCGGAATGTACGCGACGCTCGCCGAGGACGGCCTCTACCGGCCGCTGCGCGTCGCCGCGAGCGATCCGATCGGCGCGGGACAATCCGCGTTCGGCAAGGGCGCCGCGTTCCTCACGCGCCAGGCGCTCGCGCGTCGCGATCGTCCGGACTTCCCGCGCCGCCGCGACGTCAGCGGCGTGCCCGCCGAGATCCACTGGAAGACCGGCACGAGCTTCGGGTTTCGCGATGCGTGGGCTGTCGGCTCTGGGCCGGCGTACACCGCGGTCGTGTGGACGGGCAACGTCGATCAAAAGCCGAGCGCGGATCTGATCGGTTCGGAGGCCGCAGGGCCGCTGCTGTTCGACGTGCTCGAAGGCGTCGCGAATCGCTCGCACGTCCATCGCGCGGAGACGACGCCGGACGATCTCGTCGAGGTCGAGGTCTGCGCGTACTCCGGGCACGTGCCGACCGAGGCGTGTGACCACCGCGTGAAGGTGCTGGCACCGATCCACGCGGTGCCGACCGCGCCGTGTCCGTATCACCAGCAGCTCGATGTCGATCCGAGTGGTCGCGCGGTGCTGCCGGCGTGCAAGCACCCGGGTGTCGAGTACGCGCGCAAGAGCTTCGTCGTGTTGCCGAGTGCCGTGGTCGCGTGGCTCACGGGCCGGTCGCGCGAGGTGCCCGAGGCGCCCGTGTTCGCCGACGATTGCGCGCCGGAGGTCGCCGTGACGCCGCCGGCGATCGTGACGCCCGGAGAAGGGCAGGTCGTGACGCTGATCCCGGGGATGCCGGCGAAGGCGCAGGCGGTGCCATTCACGGCGAGCTCGCGCGCGGGGCAGCTGTCGTGGTTCGTCGACGGTGCGCTGATCGCGACGGCGCCGGCGAGCGAGCGCGTGTTCTGGACGCCGGCTGTCGGGAAGCACGAGCTGGTCGTTGCCGACGAGGCGGGACGAAAAGCGAGGAGAGCGCTCGTTGTCCAGTCGAACGCGGCAACGCATTGACGTTGACCTCGTCATCGACGTGAACCTGAACTTGAACGCCACCGTCGACCGCTCGCGATGTCCTGATCGTGGCCGAGTCGGTGTGCCTCATCGACCGGAACACAGTCGGCGATCTCGGGGATGCAATGGCGGCGCATACGTGGGGCGGTGCTCGTCGAGGGCGAGGTCCAAGGTGGCGTTCAGGTTCAGGTTCACGTCAAGGTCAACGTTTGACTCTATACTCTGACCGGGATGGCTGACCCGCTCGCGAAGACCGAGCTCGGAGTCGGGGGAACTGCGCCGACCGCGAACGAGCGGCCGAGCACGCGGAACCTCGATGCGCCGCACATCCCCGGCTATCGGATCACGGCGATCCTCGGCGAAGGCGGCATGGGCACCGTGTTCGCCGCCGAGCAAGATGCCCCGCGCCGGCGCGTCGCGATCAAGGTGCTCCAGAGCCGATCGGGGACGGCGCTCGCGCGGTTCCAGGCCGAGGCCGAGATCATGGCGCGCCTCGATCATCCGGGCATCGCGCGCGTGCTCGAGGCCGGCGATGCCGACAACCATCCGTTCCTCGTGATGGAGCACGTCGACGGCACGACGCTCGATCGCTTCGCGAAGGGCCTCGTGCTCGATCGCAAGCTCGAGCTGTTCTGCGCGCTGTGCGAGGCGGTCCAGCACGCGCACCTGAAGGGCGTGATCCATCGCGACTTGAAGCCGTCGAACGTGATGGTCCGCGCCGCCGAAGAGCGCGTCGTCGTGCTCGACTTCGGTGTCGCGCGACTCGCGGCCGACGACGGCAGGACGCCGAGCACGACCCGCGCGGGCGAGCTGATCGGCACGCCGCTGTACATGTCGCCGGAGCAGGCGATGCTGCGCGCCGACGAGGTCGACGTTCGCACCGATGTCTACACGCTCGGCGTGATGCTCTACGAGCTGCTGAGCGGCGAGCTGCCCTACAACGCGCGAGACGCACCGCTGCCGATCCTGACGTGCATGATCTGCGAGGACCCGCCGATCGCACTCGTGAAGCGCGATCCGGCGTTCGCGGGTGACCTCGACGCGATCACGCACAAGGCGCTCGCGAAGGATCCGGCGCAGCGCTACCAATCGGTCGCCGCGCTCGCGAGCGACATCCAGCGGTTTCGCGACGGCATGCCGGTGTCGGCGCGCGTGCCGACCACGTTCGAGCGGCTGCGCGCGTTCGTCCGGCGCCGGCCCGTCGTCGCGGCGACGGTTACTGGATCGGTGCTCGCGCTCGCCGTGTTCGCGCTCGTCGTCACGTATCTGTGGCGCGATGCGAGCCTCGAGCGCACGCTCGCCGAATCCGCGCAGGAACGCACCGAGACCGCGCGCGCCGAGCTCGAGTCGCGCACGAATCAACTGACGCTGCGCCAGGCGAGGGTCGCGCTGAGCCGCGATCCCACCGAAGCGCTCGGTTGGCTCGCGACGCTGACCCCGCGCGATGTCGACGTCGGCACCGCGTGGGAGATCGAGCACGAGGCGGTCGCGCGCGGCGTCGCTCACGACGTGCTGAAGGGCCACGTCGACGAGGTCCATTGGGTCGAGGCGATGCCGGGCGGCGGCTTCGTCAGCTCCGGCTACGACGGTCGCGTGATCGTGTGGGATCCGAAGCAGCGCCCGATCTTCTCGGCGAAGAAAGGCCGCGTGCACCTGGCGCGGCCCGCGCCCGATGGCAAGCAGATCGCGATCGGCGCCGACGACGGCGATCTGCGGATCGTCGCGCCCGACGGGACGCTGCTCGCGAAGCTCCCCGGCCACGTCGGCGACGTCCAGCACATGGCCTGGTCGCCCGATAGCGCGTGGCTCGTGACCGGCGACGATCACGGCAATGTCCTGTTGTGGCCGCACGCGCGCGGGGCCGCGAAAGAGCTCGTCCACGCCACGTCCGCGATCGGCGATGTCGCGTTCGCCAGCGACGGCACGACGATCGCGGCCGGCGATCACGACGGCCACGTCTGGCAGTGGCAGGTCGCGACCGGGACGCGCGCGGAGGCCGTCGTCGGCGCCGATATCGTCCAGGTCTGGACCGACGGCGCACGCACAGCGGCGGTCGATGGCATCGGCACCGTGCACTGGTGGAAGCGCGACGCCGACAAGTTGGTCGTCGACCACGCGATTCCGACCGGTCTCAACTGCAAGCGCGCGGTGTGGGCGAGCGACGGCACGTGGACCGTGCTCGCCGGCGTCGGCGGCACCGTGACGCGCGTCGCGATGAATCCCGACAAGATCGAACCCCTCGCGCACTTTCACGCGCAGGCGCGCACGGTCTCGATCTCGCCCGATGGTCACTGGATCGCCGCGGGCGGCGACGATGGCTCGCTCGAGGCACACGATCTGTCGACCGGTCAGGTCGTCGCGTTGCACGGCCACACCGGCCGCGTTCGTCACGTCGCGTTCGCCGACGGCATGTTGCTGTCCTCCGACAGCGACGGCGTCGTGCGCCGGTGGAACCTCGCCGGAATACCGCCGAACGTGATCGACACGCGCGGCGAGCCCGTCGAGCGGATGGCGATCGCGCCCGATGGCTCGATGCTCGCGTGGGTCGATACGAGCGGCAGGGTCGGCGCGTGGACGTTCGCGGATCACGCGTACCGCGAGGTCGGCAAGGTCGACGGTCGCGCGACCGCGGTCGCGATCGCCGCCGGTACCGTCGTCACCGGCACGGCCGAGGGCGTCGTGACGTTCTGGACCGCGACGCCGGTCCGCCGCGAGCTCAAGGGTGCGATCGTCCGCGCCATCGCGACGAACCACGGCCTCGTCGCCGTCGCGACCTCGCTCGGTCCGATCGCGATGTTCGGAGCTGATGGTGCGCCGCGCCCCGCGCTGGCAGGTCACCCGAACGGCAGCGACGCCGTCGCGATCGATTCGACCGGCACGCTCGTCGCGTCGGGCGGTCAGGACCGCGTGATCCGCGTGTGGCGGGTCAGCGACGGTGCGCAGCTCGCCGCGCTCGACGGCCCGAAGGGCGATACCCATTTCGTGATCGTCGACGACGAGCGGATCGTGGTCGGCTCGAATGGCGGCACGGTGCTCGCGTGGCCGCGCCACGGTGAACAGGTCGATGGCAACGCGCGCGTCCTTGTCGCCCAGCACACCGGTGCGGTCACGGCGCTCGCGGCAAGCTCCGCGGCGATCGTGTCGGCCGGCCGCGATGCGACGCTGGTGCGCGCACTCGTCGCGCCGGGCCGGATCGAGCCGGGCCAGCCGACCCACATCCCGAATGCCGCGCTCGCGGTCGGCGTCGATGACCACGGCACGGTCCACGCGGTGACCCGCAGCGAGGCGGCGGTACGCTGGTCGGTCGGGGCAAATCCCGTCGTCGAGATCGATCACGGCGTGCACGACGGTGTCGGGCGAGGTGCGCGCTGGATCGAAGCGTTCGACGACGGCACGTTCATCGTCGCGGATTCGCAGGTGCGAACGTTCGACGAGCTTCACGCTGCGATCAGCGCGGCCACGACCTTCAAACTGCCGCACTGAGCGCGTTATGCTCGCGGCGTGACGAGGTTGGTGTTGCTCGACGACAGCGAGATCACGCTGAAGATCATGGCGCCGATCCTCGCAGACGCGGGCTTCGATGTCCGCGCGGTGAGCTCGTTGCGCCACTTCGTCAACGTGGTGCTCGACTGGAAGCCCCACCTGATCGTGACCGACCTCTACATGCCCGATATGAGCGGCGCGGAGCTGTGCTCTTGGCTACGGGCCCAGATCCAGACGGCGAAGACCCCGATCATCATCTGCTCGAGCGCCGGGAACGAGGAGCTCGCCCGGATCGTCAAAGAAGTTGGCGCGGACGGCTACGTGTCGAAAGATGAGGGACCAGAGGCGCTCGGAGCGCGCCTTCACGAGCTGTGCGAGGAGATTGTTTGGTGAAGATCCTGATCGTCGACGATAGCCCCATCATCCTGGCGGCCGCGAAGCACGCGCTCGTCGAGGCCGGCTACGACGTCGAGACCCGCGGCTCGGTCGAGGAGGTCGCGGCGCGCGGCGCCGACGGGTTCAACCTGATCCTGATGGACGTCCAGATGCCGGAGCTATTCGGCGATGACGTCGCCGCGGTGCTCCGCCACGAGCGCGATGTCGCCGCGAAGATCTATCTCTTCTCGACGCTCGCCGACGAAGAGCTGCGCGAGCGCGCGGCCGATGCTCGGCTCGACGGCTTCATCTCGAAGCAGCACGGCACCGAGCACCTCGTCCACGAGGTCAAGCGGATCCTCGGCTAGGTCGAGAATGCCGCGAGCGGGACGCTGACCGTCGCGAGTACGACCCACAGGATCACGCCGAGCACGAACGGCTTCGGGCCGACCTTCGCGATCGCCTTCGGCGACAGCGACAGGCCGATCAGGAACAGCGCGACGAGCAGCGAGCGCGTACCGGCGAGCTTGACCGGCGGTCCGAACGGCGCGAGGGCAGGGACCCACGTGACGAGCGCGGCGATCGCGACGAAGCCGAGGATGAACCACGGCCACTTCACGTTCTTCAGGCTGCCGGTCTCGGAATCGCCGGCGCGCAACACGGCGGTCGCGAGCGTGACCGGGACGATCCACAGCGCGCGGGCGAGCTTCGTCGTCGTCGCGACGGTCAGCGCGATCGCGCCGTACGCCATTCCCGCGCCGACGACCGAGCTCGTGTCGTGGATCGCGAGCGCCGCCCACCGCCCGAACATCGGCTCCGACATCCCGACGAGGTGACCGATCGCGGGGAACAGGATCAGGCCGACCGCGTTCAGCACGAACACGACCGCGAGCGCTACCGACATCTCGTGATCCTTCGGCCGAGTCACGCTCGCGACCGCCGCGATCGCGCTGCCGCCGCAGATGCCGGTGCCGACCGCGACGAGCAGCGACGTGTCCTTCGGCACGCCGAGCACGCGGCCGAGTCCGAGGCCGAGCGTGATCGCGAGTGCGAGGCCGGTCGCGGTGACGAGCGCACCGTTGACGCCGACCCGCAGGACGGTGTCGAGGTTCATCCCGGCGCCGAGCGCCATCACGCCGAGCTGGAGGCTGAGCGTCGTGAGCAGCTTCGCCTGCTTCGGGCGATCCATTCTCGTCCCGAGTGCGACTGCGAGTCCGGCACCGAGCGCGACCCACGACGGCGCGTCGAACGCGACGAGCGCGATCGCGATCGCGAAGCAGGCGGCGATGTAGAGGTTGCGCTTCATTCGGGAGAGTCCGGCGTGAACAGCTCCAGCGTCGCGATCGGAGCACCGGTCGCGTCGACGCCGCCCGCGATCATGATCTGGCCGTTCGTCAGTGCGATCGCGGTCGCTCCGGTGCGCGGTACGACGAGCGGCTGCGTGCCGATCGGCGCGAACGTCGCGGAGTCGAAGATCTGCGCATCGCCGATCACCGCGCCGGTGGAGTCGGTGCCGCCGGCGATCACGAGCCGGGTGAGCGACGCCGCGATCGCGCAGCCGGTGCGCGCGTCGCTCGGGACCTGCGGCACGACGGTCTCGACGCCGGATGCCGCGTCGATCTTCGAGAGCGTGCCACCGCCGCACGCGACACCGATCTGGCCGCCGGGTAGGGCGACCACTTGCGCGCCGGCGCGCTTCGCCGACGTCACGGTCAGCGTGTCGAACAGGTTGTTGCGGAACCGGACCACGCCGTCCGGTCCGGCGAACACCGCGGTCGCGATGCCATCGCTCGCGGTCACCGCGGCGCCGCTCGCCGGCAGGCTCGCGAGCTCGGTCCGCGCCATCACCGTGCTCGTGCCGCCAGATAGCTCCGCGATCGGCGCGCCGCTGACGAGCAGGTTCTCGCTGCCGATCGAGATCGCGGTCTGGCCGGTGCGCTCGAACCCGGCGAACGGTCCGATCTCGGTCATCAAGCCCGCCGGCGCGACCGATGTATCGAAGCGCTCGACCGACGCCGTCGCGACGCCGCTCGCATCGCTGCCGCCGAACAAGTAGACGAGGTGCCCGCTCGAACCGACGCCGAGCGCGATGCCGGTCTTCGCCGCCGGCAGGTCGACGCCGGACTCGAGCGCGTGCTCGAACGCGTTGTAGATGCCGGTCGCGGAGGTCGGCGTGCCATCGCCGAGCGTGCCGCCGGCGACCACCGCACCGTACGTCAACGCGCCGATCGCGAGCTGCGAGCGCGGCGGCGACAGCATCACCGGTGCGGCACCGATCGTGTTCGGCGCAGCCATGTAGACCGCGACGTTCGCGGTGAGCCCGCCGATCGGAAACGGCGGTGATTCGCCCGTCGCGATCAGGGTGCCGTTCGCATCGAGACCGTCGACGATCAGCGCGCCGGTATCGCCGGTCGCGTCGAGCTGGAGATCGATCAAGAACCCACCGGCGGTGCGATTCGCGGTCGTGACCTGGTGCGGATTGGTCAGCACGAGCCGCAGCGTCTGGACGCCGTCGAGCAGCGTCGAGCCCGGCGCGGTGACGAGCGTGACATCGACGGTGCCGGCCGTCGCCTGACAGCCGGCGAACACGACCAAGAACGCCGCGAGCAGCTTCTCGAGCGCGGCGCGCGGCGTCGCGATCTTGACGGTCTTGCGCCGCGACGAAGCGCCGGCGATCACCTCGACACCGCTGCGAGCGACGCCGAGCTCTTTCGCGAGCAGCTGGATCACCGCGGCGTTTGCCTCGCCATCGACCGGGGGGGCGGTGACCGCGACCTTGAGGCGGCCGTCGTGAACCGGCCCGAGCTTGGCCCGCGACGCGCGAGGCTGGACGAGAACGTCGAGCGCGGTACCGCCGTCGACTTCTCTCAGCATCTATTTGCTGCCGCGGCCGAGCTCGCGCGCACGCTTCGTCGCGGTCTCGACCGCGTTGATCAGCGTCGTGCGCAAGCCGCCTTCTTCGAGCGTGTGAAGCCCCGCGATCGCCGTACCTCCCGGCGACGTCACCATGTCCTTCAACTTGCCGGGATGCTCGTCGGTCTCGAGCAGCATCTTCGCCGAGCCCATCACGGTCTGCGCGGCGAGTCGCTGCGCGTTGCGGCGCGCGAGCCCGACCTTGACGCCCGCATCGGCGAGCGCCTCGAGGATCAAGAAGATGTACGCGGGGCCGGAGCCCGACAGTCCGGTGACGGCATCGAGGTGGCTCTCGTCGAGCTCGATCGTGATGCCGACCGCGTCGAACACCGCGCGCGCGGTCGCGAGGTCGTTCGCACTCGCGTGGCTGCCGGGCGAGATCGCGGTGGCGCCAGCGCCGACGAGCGCCGGCGTGTTCGGCATCGCACGGACGACGCGGACGCCCTCGACGAAGCCGGCCTCGAGCACTTCGGTCGAGATGCCGGCGGCGATCGAGATCACGAGCGTGCCGGGCTTCACCTGCGCGCCGATCTCGCGGAGCACCTTGTCGATGATCTGCGGCTTCACGGCGAGCACGAGCAGGCTCGACTTCGCGACATCGGCGTTGTCGCGCGTGCCGTAGATGCCGTAGCGGTGCTGGAGCTCGTCGATCCGCTCCTGACGCGGAGCCGATGCGAGGATCCGCTCTGCTGGGACGTGATGCCCGGTAACGAGGCCGCGGATCAGCGCCTCCGCCATGTTGCCGGCACCGACGAAGCCGATCGTGTGAGAAGCGAGGACCGACACGGCTCCCGTGTAGCACTAACCGATGTTGAAATCTTCCTTCGCGTGCGCCGCGCCGGTGCCGTCGCGGAACCGATCGAGCGTGTAGCGTTCGAAGATCTCGTGCTTCGCGCCGCCGGTCAGCCACTCGCCGTACAGCTTGCCGACGATCGGCGCCATCATGAAGCCGTGGCCCACGAAGCCACACGCGAGGAAGAAATCGGGATGCTCGCGGGTCGCCGCGACGATCGGATTGCCGTCGGGCGATTGGTCGTACGGCCCCGCCCACTGGCGCAGGATCTTGATGTCGCCGAGGATCGGCATCAGGCGGACCAGCCGGCGCGAGTAGGTCGCGAGGAACTCGAGCGTCGAGCCCTTCGCGTACGTCGAGCCATGGCCCGGGATCGTGACGCCGCCGACGATCTCGCCGCGCATCGACTGGCTGCAGTACAGGCCGCTCGCGAGCTCGCTGACCATCGGCTTCAGGAACGGCTTCAGCGGTTCGGAGGAACAGATCTCGTGACGGATCGGGAACGTCGGAATCTCGACGCCGATCATCGCGGCGAGCTTCGGCGACCACGCGCCGCACGCGTTGATCACCCGGCGCGCCTGGATCGAACCGCGCGGCGTCGTGACCTCGTAACCGCCTTGCGAGCGCTTCGCGAGCCCGGTCACCGGCGTCTGCGTGAAGATCCGCACGCCGTGCGCGGCGGCCTGGCGCGCGTAGCCCCACAGGAACGGCCACGGGAACAGGATCCCATCGGTCGGGTTGTACGCGGCGCCGACGATGCCGGTCGTGTCGATCTCGGGAACGATGTCTCGCGCGCCTGCCGCGTCGAGCATGCGCGTCGCGACGCCGCAGCGATTCTGGATCGCGATGTTCTTCTCGAGCCGCGCGACTTCCTTCTCGCTGCGCGCGAGGAACAGGTAGCCGCCCTGACGGAACCACACGTTGACGCCGACGTCGACGGCGAACCGCCTGCACAGCTCGACCGACTCCTGCATCAGCCGGATGTTGATCTCGGTCGACCACTGCTGGCGGACGCCGCCGCCGTTGCGACCCGACGCGCCTTCCGCGAGGTAGCCGCGCTCGATCACGACGACATCATCGAGCCCCGACGTCGCGAGGTAGTACGCGATCGCGAGGCCCATCACGCCGCCGCCGACGATCACGATCTCGGCCTTCTCGGGCACGGGGCCCGAGCTGTCGAGCGTGGGCGGCAGCTTGATCTCGCCGGAGCGATCGGCGCGGCTGTCGTCCTCGTCGTCGTCGTCGATGTTGCCGCCGATCATGGCTTGCCGACTCCCATCCCGGGTTCGGTGCCTGGGCGCTTGGTATCCGGATCGTCGGGGAAGCGATGTGCGTCGGGCGAGCTCGCGAGCAGCTTGATCGGCGTGGGCGCGAGCGGCGGGCGCGACGTGAACGGCGGAATCTTCTCGGGGCGCTTGTTCGTGAGCCGCGCGAGCTGCGTCGCCATCGGCCCGAGGCACTCCTTGCCCTGACACGGCCCGGTACCGAAGCCGGTGTAGCGCTTGACCTCCTCGATATCGAGGTAGCCGCGATCGACGCAATGCTCGAGGTCGGACAGCGTCACGTCCTCGCAGCGACACAGCACGATCTTCTTCGCCACTACGCCCCTCCGATCGCGGCGAGCGCACTCGCGCCGACCAGCGCGCCGTGTGCGGCCGCGCGTGCCGGGCCGATGTAGCCGGTGACATCGCCGCACGCGAACACGTACGGTGCGGAGGTCTTGCCGGTGTCGTCGACGACGACGCGGAAGCCACCGGCGTCGGGATCGAGGACGACCTTGCAGCCCTGCTGGCGCGGACCTTCGGACGCGGGCGAAGGAATCGCCGCGACCGCGACGAGGTCGCAATCGATCCGGCCGTGCGAGGTCTGGACCTGCGAGACCCAGCTGCGGCCGCGCGTGCCGTGGGTGTCGTCGAGCGCGACCCGCCACACTTCGGCGCCCGCCGCGGTCAACGCGGCCGATAGCACCTCGGTCTCGGCCGCGAGCTGCGGGACCTCGACGATGCAGATCTTTTCGCCGCCGAGGATGCCGTGATCGACGAGCAACCGGCCGACGGCGCGCGCCGCGATCACGCCGGGGCGATCGTTGTCGGCGAAGGGCAGGTTGACGGGGTAGCCGCCGGTCGCCCAGATGTACGCCTTCGCGTGCACGCGGACGAGTTGCTCCGGCGTCGCGACCGCGAGCACGCCGCGCGCGAGGTGCTCGGTCGAGATCACGGTGCTTGCGTCTTCGTCGGCGCTCGTCGCGGGACGCGTCGTCGATCCGGACTTCTGCGTGGTCGCGAGCACCGCGCCGTGCAGCCACGCCGGATCCGGATCGTCCTCGGGGAAATAGCCGATCGCGGTCGAGCGCTCGAACAATTCGACGCCGGCGTTCACCGCTTCTGCGACGCGCTCGTTCGCGACCGCGCGTCCCGTCGTCGGATCCGCGCGCAAGCTTCCGCCCGCCTGCAGCTGATCGTCGATCAAGACGACCTTCTTGCCGGCCTTCGCACACGCGGTCGCGGCCGCGAGCCCCGCCGGCCCGCCGCCGATCACGCAGACGTCGATCTCGCGATTGCCGACCGCCGGCAGCGACGTCGCTTGCGTCGCCGGCAGCTTGCCGAGGCCCGAGAGCTGGCGGACGACCTTGTTCGCGAGCTTGTTCAGCACTGACGAGCCGGTCATCAGCGTGTGGTGATCGAGCCCGCGCGAGAACAGGAAGTCGACCGCTCCGAGCAGGTCGACCTCGGCGGATGGGAACGCGTTCTGGCCGTGCGCCTCGGCGCCGGGCGTGCACGGCGACTGGCACGCGCGCAGGTTCGGCACGCCGTCGAGTCGGACCAAACAGCCGCTGCAGTGACCCTCGAGACAGAAGAACGTGCGCGGCCGGTGATACTTGAGCGAGCGCGACATCACGCGCGTGCCGCTCGCAAGCGCCGCGGCGGCGATGCTTTCATTCGCGAATGCGCGCACCGCGGTGTCCGCGATCCGGATCTCGACCGGCTGACCGCGCATCGCATCGAAGACAGGGAGCCGGCGAGCCACGGCTCCTGCAGTATGCCCGTTTGGTGCTCTAACGTGGATCCCGCGGGTCCGAAACCGTGCGTGATTCGACTTGGTTGCGTTGCTTTCACTCCGTCACACGACTTACCATTCCGCTTCGAAAGGACTGGGGAATCCGAATGGCTACACCTACGAGACCGTGCCCGTACTGCGGCGCGGCGGTGCTGATGAACGCTCCCGCGTGTGGCACCTGCGGTCGGCCGATGCCGCCGATGCAAGCGGGCGCACCTCCGGGTGGACCGGCGCCGGCGAAGACGATGTTCGGTTACGCAGCGCCGCAGATCCCACAAGCGCAGCGCCCGGGCGGCGCGCCAGCGCCCGCTCCGGCGCAGCCGCAACGCCCGCAGAGCAGCACGAATCCGGGCGCGGGCTATCCCCAGCAAGGCTTCCAGCCGCCGCAACAGCAGGGCTTCGCGCCGCCGCAACCGGCCGCACCCGCTGCGCCGCCGGCGTACGGACAACCGCAGGGTGGACAGCCGGGGTACGGACAACCGCAGGGTGGACCGCCGGGATTCGGCCAGCCACCGCAACAGCAGGGATTCGGCCAGCCGCAACAGCCGGCGTACGGCCAGCCACCGCAGCAGCAGGGTGGATTCGGACAGCCGCAGCAGCCGGCGTACGGACAGCCGCAGCAACCGGCATACGGACAGCCGCAGCAACCGGCGTACGGACAGCCGCAACAGCCGGCATACGGACAGCCGCAGCAACCGGCATACGGACAGCCGCAGCAGGGCTTCGGTGGACCGCAGCCCGGTTATCCGCAGGCACCGAATCCGTTCGCGCCTCCGCAGCAGGATCTTCCGGGGCCGCTCGACAACATGGCGCGCCATATCCCGCAGTCGGCGCCGGGCACGATCTTCGGTGTTCCGGTCGCACGCCTGCGTGATCCGGGCCTGCAGCGCACCGCGCTGTTGTTCGCCGGTATCGCGCTCCTGGCGTCGATCGTCGTCCCGCTCATGACGAGCCCGGCGACGGTGTTCCCGTTCTCCAGCGGCGTACCGAAGTGGGACTTCCTGGTGTGGCCGATCATCGCCGGCGGTGCGTATCTGCTCGTCGCGGCGGCGCCGCCGAACATCCGCCAGAACTTCCCGCCGGCGGTCCTCCATTGGATCCCGTTCGGCGTGTCGTTCGTCGGCATCTTTGTCGTCGCGAGTCTGCCCGGCGGTGGCGCCGGTAACACGCTCGGCATGCTCGGCTATGCGGTGCTCGTGTTCGGTCTGCTCGCGCGCGTCGCGCAACCGCAGGACCAGATCGCTCGCATCATCATCGCGGTCGGCGCCGGTATGCTCGTGCCGGGGTGGATCGATCTCCTCGATCACACGTTCCACTTCGCGCACGTCCCCGTCCTCCACATCATCGACGCGCTGCTCAACTTCGTCGTGATCACGCTCGGAGTGCTCTGCATTCTGTTCGTGGTCCCGCCGCAGAAGCTGCCGCCGGCACTGCAGTCGATCGACGCGTTCGGGCCGCTCATCGCAGCGATCCTGATCGTGTGGCTGCCTGCGCAGGTGATCTTCATGATCCTCGCCGGCCTCATCGACCACGAGGGTCTGAGCGCCATCCTGATCGCGGTCCACATCCTCGTCCGCATCGCGGCGTTCTTCGGCATCCTGATGATGACGTCGCCGGCCGCGTACGAAGAAGCGACCGCGCTGATCACCGGCCGCCACCCGCCCGGCAGCCATCCGCCGCAAGGTGGTGGTTACCCGCCGCAAGGCGGAGGCTACCCGCCGCAAGGTGGCGGCTACCCGCCGCAAGGTGGTGGTTACCCGCCGCAAGGTGGAGGCTACCCACCGCAAGGCGGCGGTTACCCGCCGCAAGGCGGAGGTGGCTACCCGCCGCAAGGTGGCGGTGGCTGGCAGCAGTAAAATCACGTAACAGCGTGACGCGGCCCTCGGTAACGGGGGCCGTTTTCGTTTCGGAGCGAACGGTCTTGGTTATGATCTGCGTCGAAAGAGGAGACGCATGAGTGACGCAAAGACCGCGGAGCGCGGGCTCGAGTTCAAGGTCGGCCTGTTGATCGTGGTGTCGACCGCGATCCTCGTCGCCTTCATCTTCATCCTCGGCAACTTCTCGCTGCGCTCGGGCTACACGATCTACGTCGACTACGACTACATCGGTGCGCTCCAGCCCGGCGCGCCGGTGAAGGTGTCGGGCATCAAGGTCGGCAAGGTCGAGAGCGTCGAGTTCCTCGGCGGCCAGATGGACGACACGCTCGGCAAGCGCGTGCAGGTGCGC